>JADMIO011507033.1_pt1 | contig 56513 bp, 56 predicted proteins | sample 8958161 | NCBI WGS metagenome assembly JADMIO01 (sample SAMN16585339, study PRJNA669376) | soil metagenome | isolation source: Crop rotation soil | place: USA: Cullars Rotation, Alabama | collected 2011
ACAACTTGTCCACGTGGAATTCTAAGCTTAGGATCCCAATGTGCTGGAAAGCAATATTTCCGCTTGTTTATCACGCAGGGCCCCTGTATGTTGCGGGCCTCAAATGAAGAGTGTGGGGGAAACCTTTTCATACGTCGTCTTGGCGCGCAAATGGCGTCCTGCGCAGTTCGCGGACATCGTTGGCCAGGGACACGTAGTACGTACGTTGATGAACGCGATCAAAACGAATCGCATTCATCAGGCTTACCTTTTCACGGGCTCCCGCGGGATCGGCAAAACGTCCATCGCCCGCATCTTCGCCAAAGCCATCCGTTGTGAGACCGCCAAAGTTGAAGGCGAACTGATCCTCTCCTGCGGTCAGTGCTCTTGCTGCAAGGAAATCAGCTCCGGAACGAGCGTCGACGTCATCGAGATCGACGGCGCTTCCAATAACGGTGTCGAGGCCGTTCGCGAGATCCGCGAAAACGCCAAGTACATGCCGTCCACCGGCTCCCGAAAAATCTACATCATCGACGAAGTTCACATGCTCACGACGGCGGCGTTCAATGCGCTTTTGAAAACGCTCGAGGAGCCGCCCGCGCACGTGATCTTCATGTTCGCCACGACCGAACCTCATAAGATCCCGGCCACGATTCTTTCACGCTGCCAACGTTTCGACCTTCGTCGCGTAACGCTCGCTCAGATCCAGCAGCGCCTCACTGAAGTGGCGAAGGCCGAAGGCTTGAAGGCGGAAGCCGGCGCTCTCGCACTGGTCGCGCGCGCGGCCGAAGGCTCGATGCGTGATGCGCTTTCACTTTTGGATCAGGTCATTGCCTTCTCCGGAAACGAAATCACCGTTCAATCCGTCCGCGACAGCGTCGGGCTGATCGAAGGCGAAACGCTCCTCGGAATCCTGAAGGCTATTTTTGCGCGAAACTCGCTCGATGCGCTTGCGCACGTTGAGCAGGCATTCCAACGCGGCCATGATCTCCGGATTTTGGGACGGAGCTTGATCGAGTTTTTACACGCGGCGATTCTCGCGAAAGTCGGTGCTCCAGGCTCACGAAGCCTCGAACTTTCCGACGAAGAGTGGAATGAGCTTAAGGAAGCGACCGCACTCCGCTCACTCGAAGAGATCGAGATGATTTTCCAGGTTCTTCACCACGGCCTGGAATGGATCGCGCGGTCTCCTCAGCCTAAGGCTGTCCTCGATGTTCTTCTTGTGAAATGCGCAACTGCTGAAGCACTCGTTTTCGCTAAAGATGCGGGTTCACCGGCTCCGGCTTCGAACGGCGGAGGCACGCAACGCGCTCCGCAGGTTCAACCCAAAGCAGCTCCGGCTCCGAAGCCAACGATCTCCGCAGCTCCGGCAACGCCACAACCACAACCGCAGTCGCAGCCCCAAGCCGCGGCACCCGAAGCTCCCGCCCCTGCAGCGCCTTCAGGCCCGCGCAGCTGGGAAGGCTTTATCGAGCACGTCCGTAAGTCGCGACCGCTTCTCGCTTCGATCCTCGAACACGGCTCGAATGCCGACATCAATGAAGCAGAGCAGACTCTGGCTCTCTTCTACCGCAATGAAGAAAACTACTATTTGAAGCAGCTTCAAGGCCGCGCTTATCACGAACAATTCCTGACTCTCTCGAAAGAATACTTCGGCAAGCCGATGAGACTGGCCGTCGAGCTCCGCGAAGGGGGCGAAAGCCTCGCCGACCGTAAAGCACGTGAAGCGAAAGATCGTCAGGACAAAGCCCGCACGGCCGCTCAGAATCATCCGATCATCCGCGAAGCGCAGTCGCTTTTTGGCGGAGAGCTGGGCCCGATCGAATTATCGGAAGGGGGCGATCATGCAAACTGAACATGATCCAGTCTCCCGGCTGATTTTTGAGCTTTCGAAACTTCCCGGAATTGGCGAAAAGACCGCCACCCGCTTGGCCTATCACATCCTGAAGCAGGACGAGGCCTACTCGCGCGCTCTCGCTGAGGCGCTCCTGAACGCCAAGCAAAAGATCATTCTTTGCAACCAGTGTTTTACCTTCACCGATACGAGTCCGTGCCGGATCTGCGCGAACACTGAACGCGACCAAAGTTTGGTTTGCGTGGTCGAGCGTCCCTCGGATGTTTTCGCGATCGAGCAGTCGGGGTCGTTCCGCGGCGTTTATCACGTGCTTCACGGCGTGCTTTCGCCCTTGGACGGAATCGGTCCGGATGAATTGAAAATGCGTGAGCTGATCACGCGCCTGGGCGCCTCAAGCATTCGTGAAGTGATCGTCGCGACGAATCCGAGCGTCGAAGGCGAAGCGACGGCACTGTATCTTTCGCGCCTGATGAAACCGTTTCAGGTCAAAACAACCAAACTCGCTCACGGGATTCCCGTCGGCGGAATGCTCGAGTACACGGATCGCCAGACGATCGGTAAAGCTCTCGAGAATCGGATGGAGCTGCACGCATGAGCTTCATCAATTACGCCAGCAAAGAAGTGAACTGCAAAATCGTCTACTTCGGTGCGGGCCTCAGCGGCAAGACCACGAACATTCAGTACATCTACGAGCACACGCAGGACGACCGTCGCGGCAAGCTCGTCACGCTCAGTACCGAAAATGAGCGAACCTTGTTTTTCGATTTTCTCCCGTTAGCAGTCGAGGACGTGCGCGGCTACAAGACGCGCTTTCACCTCTACACGATTCCGGGACAGACTTTTTACGAGATTTCGCGTGAGTTCATCTTGAAAGGCGTCGACGGCATTGTTTTCGTCGTCGACTCACAGGAAGAGCGAATGGATGCGAATATTGAAAGCTTCGAGGCTCTTGAGAGGAGCCTCGACAGACAGGGCTACGATCTGGCTCGTGTTCCGCTTGTGTTTCAGTACAACAAGCGTGACATGCAGAACGTGGTTTCGCTTGAGGAGTTGGAAGCGACTTTCAATTCGAGGAGACGGCCTCAGTATGAGGCTGTCGCAAATCGGGGCGAGGGCGTCATGGAGACGCTTCAAGCCATAAGTCAGTCTGTGATTCGCGATCTCAAAGGGATCGGAACGACTTCACCGACTGTTTAGAGGGGGGAAACACCATGAACAAAGAGAAACTCAAGAAGTTCAAGAAACTCTTCGAAGCACAACGCCAGAGTTTGCTCTTTAACGATCGCATCCTGCGGGACGACTTCGGTGTGTGCGAAGACGACCGTTATGACGAGATCGACCAGGCCACGACCGACGTGGAACAGTCGATGCGGATGCGCCTTCGTAACCGCGAAACGCTTTACATCAAGAAGTTGGAAGAAGCGCTCAAGCGGATCGAAGAAAAGACCTTCGGTGAATGCGAAGAATGCGCTGAAGACATCGAGCTTCGCCGTCTCGAAGCACGCCCGACGGCAACTCTCTGCGTAGGCTGCAAAGAAGAGCAGGAACGCGTTGAGTCTTTCCACGTCTCCGGCCGCGAGCATAAGAGCTTGGGCGAGGCGTTCTCTCGTCGTTACGCGTAATTTACGCTGCCTTGTATGGGGCTGGGTCTCGTCGGAGGCCCGGCCCTTTTTATTTTGTGAACTTCGCGAAATAGGCGGCGTTCATCGTGCCGCCGGAGCGGGTCGCGAGGAAGTCGACGAGGTATTGCCGTTTCTTGGCAAGTAGCTCGTCATCATACGTCCAGTCGTACAAACGCCCGGCATAGCCCTCGGTCATCATCCAGCCGAAAACTTCTGCTTTGTCTTCTTCTGGCGCGAATGCAGCGTATGCGCTCACGAGCGCCTCGTCCGGGTGCCCGAGATTCTGCCAGTCATGTCCCTGGTTATAAGCGTCGAAACCGCCAACTCCATACTTGAAGTCTTCGGGATTAAGCCGCATCCACCGCGGATCATGATAGCCCGCGGCTCCGTGATAATACGCCTCGATCATGTGATAAAACTCATGATGAACGCGCTCTTCCATTCCGGCTAAACAAATCAGGTCATTGTTGTCGGCGTAATAAAGCTGGTGATTGACGGTGTCGGGCATCGCCTTACGGAGCTGGCCATCAACCCAGAGATCCTTAGTCAGAATGATTTTCTGAAGGTTGACGGTTTTAAACCAGCCGGCCGGATACTTTTCGAGCGCCGGCACCACGATGTTGGCAAGCTTCTTCATCCGGGGCAGGTCCGCCTCGGTAACCTGATTGCCCCATTCAACCGCCAATCCAATTTGCGTGAGGCGCTCCTCCACCTTCGATTTCACGGCGGCGAGATCATCTGAGTTTCCGAAAATAGAAGGATAGGGTTTTCCGGTGGGACATTCCTCACGAAAGCTGTCGTAGCCCTGATTGTCCTGACCAGGGACGTTACATCCCCCGATGAAAAGCATCGCTATAAAGGTTGCGATCAAAGCCTTCATGAATCCCCCACCCTGCGTTCACTACGAATGTGTCCGGCGTGACTTCCTAGCGCGACACGGACACGGCCCGATCCTTATATACTGTAAATAGTGAATTCCAAAGGCCCGGGGCCATTTGTCGCGGTGGCGTTCTGGCTTCGGTTGACGATTTTTGACCCCAGAAAGGGCTAAAGGGAAGCTATTTCAAGGGCCAATCCGGTCCGGCATTTTTGAAATTCCCCAGTGTTTTCGCGATCTGGCCCGTTGTTTTTTGCATGGCACATCACTCGCATTATCTTATTCCCGTGAGGCCGAGAGAGAATCATCTCTCTCAGAACAGAAAGAAAATGGAGGCCGGTATGAAAAACGTATTCGTTATCGCTGGCACCGCTATCATCGGTGCGGAAGGGCTTGTCGCAGCAGCGGCGGCCGCAGCCGCAGCCGCGACCCTGTTCAAAGCCTCGTTCATCCGCGCTGCGTCCGCAGCGTCCTTGATCGAAGCGGGAGGGTGGCTCAACAGATAAGTATCTCTGTTGTCAGGCCCCCCGAAAACTAGAAACAACAACTGAATAAGGAGACGGATCAGGACGATCCAGAATCATTCGGCAAAAGCCATCGAGCATGGATTCGCTCACGAAAGAACTGATTCTTTCGCAATGGTCGCCGGAAAAAAACATAAACGTGAACTCATTAAAATGGGCGACGAATGGATTCGTTTCTCCGGTGAGTTCAGATCAAGGAGTACATATGAAACCGGAACTGATTAAGAAATTCAAAGACCTTTTCGAAGAACAACGCAAGACCCTTCTCTATTCGAAGCCTCTCGTTCGCGAAGACTTCGAAGTTCAGAAGGAAGAAATGAAAGACGAAACCGATTGGACCGCTATGGAGCTCGAGTCCAATATGCAGATGCGCCTTCGCAACCGCGAAGCTCTCTTTCTCAAAAAGATCGACGAAGCTCTCGAGCGCATCTCTCAGGGAAGCTTCGGCGAGTGCGAATCCTGCGAAGAAGAGATTGATATCAAACGCCTCGAAGCTCGCCCGACTGCTACTCTCTGCGTTCATTGCAAAGAAGAGCAGGAGCGAGTCGAAATGCTCCACATCGACGGTCATCAACACAAGAGTGTCGGTCGTCGGTTGAGATTGGCGTAAGTTCCAGTGTTCGGTCCGGCGTTAGGATGATGCGGGACCCACATGGAAGTGAAAAGCATTACTCAAGGATGGGGGGTACGAGAATCGCGTTCTTTCGAGAGGCCTACACTCAAGATGAGAAAAAGAGAGCCGACTCTGAAACATATCGCGAGTATCTCGGACAAGTAGCGCAGCCGTCGTAGTTGAGGCGAGCGCGTTGCGAGGCGATCCGGTTGTAGGACGAGACCGGGTCGCCTCCATTGAAAAGTCGCCGTCAACGGCTGCACGTGTGGCCCGTGCAGCCTGCGGCGGGGTTAAAAAGTTTTTCGGGTTTGTCCCCACGGAGCTTTGCCCGCCGGAATCCGGGCCGAGCTCACCTACCCAAGGATGGGCCCGTCGGAGTTATACCTTCTCCGGCGGGCTCTACTTTTTCCGGCCCTCGATGGCGAGCAAGGTGTTTTCGCGGAAGCCTACTGCTTTCGTGATGACGAGGTCACCGAGCGAGAGCCCGGAAGTCATCTCTTCCAGTGAGTGGAGATAAAGAACATCACGGCAGTTTGGAGGAGAAATCATCGTACCTTCGAAGCGAATGCCTTCAACCCGTACATCCCGATAACCGGAGCGCAGCTTTTCGTAATAATCCGGATGGGTCGTCATGATGAGAAACTTTCCTCCGGATTTGAGAACACGCCCAAGCTCGATTGAGGCTTTCTTGATGTCTCCCAGAAGGTGCCAAACCATCACCGAAAATGCCGCGTCAACCGACGCGCTCGGAAGCGGAACTGCGTAAGCGTTTCCCGGGATGAAGCGGCGATTGGGCGAGCCGTAGAGATGTTTCGCCCGGTCGAGGAGATGCGGCGATGGCTCGACGCCGATGTAGGTTCGGTCGGTAAGGTCGATCTTATCGGAACAAACTCCCTGACCCGCTCCGACCTCGAGGATGAGCTTGGGGTCCGATTGCGAAATCCATTGGTTGAGGAGCGGATAGACGTCGTTGTCCCGCTGTTTCGGGCCAGTCGCCTCGATCATCGAGATCCATTCTTCAGCGTCCTTCTCAGTGAAGCTACGATCGTCCATAAGGGGACATTAACGCAAAATCCGCTCCTTGGGCGTGACCAAATGTGCTACCTACTATCGGTATGTCGTTTGGACGTTACTGGGTCCTTGCTTTGTTTTTCGCATTACCCGCAGCGCCCGCGGGCGCGGCTGAGCCCCTGCAAAACGACGTTCTCCAAGCGATCACCTCGATTCAATCTCTCACATTCGTTCGTTCGATTCGCTTGGCCGGGCTAGGTACGGAGACATTTCATCCTCAGGGTTTGAAACTGGTGGGATCTGAGCTGTACCTGACCACGGTCGAAGGTCGCTCAAGCGGACATGGGTATCTCCTGCACTTTCATTTGAACGATCCGGATGAACCGACGCAGATTTCTTATAAAGAGCGCGTTCAGTTTGACGCCGGTCCGGAAGGGCACATGAACCATGCTGGCGGACTCGATTTGGATGGCGACGCTCTGCTCGTTCCGCTTGCCGTCTATGATGCAAAAGGACCGAGTCGGATTCTACGTGTTCCTCTCAATCAGCTTGATTCTCCGCAAACGGTTGCCGTGGTCAATGATCACGTCGGAGCCATCACCGCGTTCGCGGAAACGCTCTATGGCTTCAACTGGAATTCGAAAAAGATTTACCGCCAGACATCCTCCGACGCCGGTTTTGAACCCGCATTGGGTGGGGATGGTTGGGCGTATCAGGATTGCAAAGCGGTCGCGAGTCCCTATGCACTTTGTACCGGCCTCAAAGGCCTCTTCAATTTGTCGGGCGCGATCCGATTGATCGATCTCAGCGGTTCCAACAAAACAGTTTCAGGTCTTTGGAGCATGCCAGTCGCGAGAGTGGCGCCCGATGGCAGCTCCGGCGGCGTCACCTCGCTCGCGCAAAACGCGTTCGATTTCCAAATCCTGCGAAGCCCGAACGGATCTATCCGGGAGGTCCGTTTCTATTTCGTTCCGCACGATGACGACGAGACGTCGTTGATGATTTACAGCGCCCGTTGAAACCTCAATTTTTCAGCGCGAGCTCGCGGCGGCGAAGACTCGCCTCCGTCCAGACGTCTTCAAGCTTGTAGAACAACGGGAAAGCAGGGACGTTTTTCGGAAGTTTCACCCAGGGCTGCTTGGAGCGAACGAAAATGTGAACATCGGGTTTCAGGCTCTTCGGTCGATCGAGAGTGCCCACTCGCACAAAGACTCTCCAAGGCCTTCGTCCGTAATCGCTCCAGACCGCGACCTTGCACTTGCGGCAACGGTATATGTCATGAGGACTATCATTCTTAGGTGACATCACCACTCGCTCAAGCCGGCCTTTCAGTTTCCTCAAGCGGTTGATCTCGATAATCGCGTTGATCGCAAATGCCGAGCCCGTCTGGTTCTGACATTCCGTGCAGTGACAGCAGTGAACGATCATCGGTTTGTCGAGCATTTCGTACCGGACCGCCCCGCAGAAGCATCCGCCCTTGAACTTTGTTTTGGCCATGAACCGAGAGTAACCGGCGGAGTTTTCTCTGTCGATACCGCCTTCAGCAGGAGTCTGAAACAAAACGGGGAACCTCGTGAGAGGTTCCCCGTCTGCTTAGCCATATCCTTGGCCTGACCGGGGCTTTCGCCCCTGATCTCATTCCGTCGAGCGCAAAGCGTTCAGGACATTGAGACGTCCACCGGTAATCGTCTTGCCCGCAAGGGACGAGACTTTGTCGGTGGAATCCATCAGAGCTTTCTTGACCTGCTTGTAATTCCAGTCCGGATGAGCAGCCCAAACCAGAGCTGCCGCGCCCGCGACGTGCGGACAGGCCATCGAAGTTCCAGATTCTTTGCCGTACTTACCGCCCGGCATCGTGCTGTACACGTTCACACCAGGAGCGGCGAGATGAACCGTCTTAGCTCCGTAGTTGGAGAAGAAGGCCATGTCGTCAGTCTCGTCGGTGGCCGCAACGGCAATCATGTTGTCCGTCGTGAAGCCAGCCGGATAGCTCGCGGTGTCCGGGTTGTCGTTGTCTTGAGGATTGCCGAAAGCGTCGCCGTTTCCTGCAGCGGCCACGAAGAGCACGCCTGCAGCTTGGGCGCGATTGATCGCATCCAGAAGAGCTTGGTTACCCGGATCGGAAGGTCCACCCCAGCTGTTGCTGAGAACCTTCGCGCCGTGGGTGATGGCGTAATCGATTGCTTTGATCGCGCCAGAGGTTTCGCCGGATCCGTCGGCACTCAGGAACTTGAGCGCCATGATCGAAACGCGTTGAGCGACACCGGAAGTACCGACACCGTTTCCACCGACCGCGCCGATCGTACCCGCGGTGTGCGAGCCGTGGCCTTGGTCGTCGAACGGGAGACCGTCGTCATGAATGAAGTCATAACCGACGATGTCGTTCTTCGGTCCCGGGTTCGGATTTCTCCAAACGTTACCCGCGAGGTCCGGGTGGTTGTAATCAATACCGGTATCGATATCCGCAACGAGGAATTTCTTGTCGCCGCGGAAGGTTTTCCAAGCTTCCATCGCGCCGATCTTGGTCAGACCGTAGTTCTGACTGAGATCAGGATCGACAACCGGCGGATCGACTTCTGCCGGAGCCGGTTGGAGCGCCGGACGAGTGTCGCCACCCGGGGCAGTCGTGGGAGCCGGTGCCGGATTATCGGTCGGAACGGGAGCCGGTGCCGGAGTCGACGTTGCGGTCGGAGCCGGAGTCGGGTTGTTCTGACCACATCCCGGGGGATAAACGCCAGGAATTACGCAAGCATTGGGGTCGCAACCCGGTACGTCCATTCCAGGAATACAAGGAATGCTTCCGCCGCCGCCGCCAGGAAGGCCACCGCCTCCACCGCCGCCGTTGGGATCGCAACCGGGAGTCGGCATCCCAGGAATACAAGGAGTGCCGCCGCCGTTGTCGTACGCGCGGACCGGTTGGATGTGGAAAATGTAGTTAGGTTGCGCGTAGGCCACGAAATCGCTGTGTTGAAGCGCCGCGATCGCGTCCTGAACTTTCACGCCGTCTTTCAGGACGAGCTTTTCGATGCCGGAAAAGCGCTCGATCGAACGGACGCCCGCAGCTTCGTAGAGCTGGTTCATCGCCGCGCGAGAACGCATGAGACCGGTTTTAAATTTTACGAGTACTTCACCCGGCGCGTACTCAGCGGCGGCCGCGACGTTGGCGACCAGTGCGAGCACAACAACCAGGATCATCCTTGATTTCAACATTTAGAAGAATCCCCCCAAAAAAGTATGAAGAGCCAATCGCTTCAGTCATTGAAGTGACACTCTCTCGTGCAGCGATTGTATCGAGCGGCCCGCGGAAATCAAATTATGACGCGTCGCTTTGTTTTTCTGCAGGGGACTTGAAATTGCTTACCAAGCAGCTAAACTACCGCGCGAAGAACCTCCGAGCGTAACTGCTCGAACCTTCATCCGAATTCAATCCATTTTCGCAGCACACCGCCTCTTGCGGCACGTCGTGGAGGAAATCATGTCTAACGCCACAGTATCAGCACGCCTGGCAAATCAGGTGGCAATCGTCACCGGATCCGCTCGTGGACTCGGCGCGGCCACAGCAATCCGACTCGCACAAGAAGGCGCGGATGTCGTCGTCAACGATCTCAATTCCGAAGCCGCGAAGGGCGTGATCTCGCAGATTGAGAAACTTGGACGCCGCGGACTGCTGAGCGCTCATGACATTTCTGATTACAAGGCCGCGAATGCGCTGGTCGACGAAGTGAAAGCGAACTTCAAACGCGTGGACATTCTCGTCAACAATGCCGGAATCACCCGCGATGCGATGCTGACCAAGCTCACTGAAGAAAAGTGGGACGAAGTGATCCGCGTGAACCTCAAAGGCCCTTTCAACATGGGCCAAGCCTGCGCCAAGCAGATGATCGAGCAGAAATCCGGTCGCATCATCAACATCGCCTCCACCTCGATGTTTGGAAATGTCGGCCAAAGCAACTATTCGGCAACGAAAGCCGGCGTTGTTGGGATGACCTGCACGTGGGCACTGGAGCTCGCGAAATTTGGAATTACGGCGAACGCGATCGCACCGGGGTTTTTCGATACCGCGCTCGCTCGCGCAGTTCCTCCCGAAATTCTCGAGAAATTCGTCCAAAAGATTCCGCTCAAGCGCTTGGGTAATCCGGATGAGATCGCAGGACTGGTCGCGTATCTCTCGAGCCCGGAAGCGCGCTACCTGACAGGACAGCTCATCGTCATGGACGGCGGACTTTCCGTCGGCGCGGGATAAGATTTTCGTGCAGGTCTGGGCCGCTCTCCGCACTGCTGGGCTTCTCTTCCTGTCGAATTGCTTCATGACCACGGCCTGGTACGGGCATCTCCGATTCCCGAAGCTAAGCCTTCTCAGCGCGATCCTGCTCGGTTGGCTCCTTGCGCTTCCGGAGTACGCGCTTCAGGTTCCGGCAAATCGCCTGGGTTACCATCACGCCCTCTCCGGCTATCAGCTCAAGATCATGCAGGAGTGCATCACTCTCGTTGTGTTCGTTTTGTTCGCCTGGATCGTGTTAGGCGAAACTCCGCAGCTGAAGCACGCGATCTCATTCGCGCTCATCGTCGCCGCAGTCGTAGTGGCCTTCAGATAATCTCGTCGAGAGCTTCGCGAAGAGCGGGACGATAATCCCTCTCGTGGGACTTGCGTCGATGGAGCCGCATCGTGGGATACCAAACCGTATCTTGCTTTTCGAGGCCCCAGCGCCAGTCCAGTCCATGATGCGGCAAGAGCACATGACAGGATTTGCCAAGCGCGCCAACGAGGTGGGCGACCGAGGTGTCGACCGAAACCACGACGTCGAGTTGCGAGATCGCGGCGGCCGTATCGGCAAAATCCTTGAACTGACTACCGAGCTCCTGAACCATGCCCATCGGGCCGAGAAGAGACGGCTCATAGGACACGCCCTGCCTCGGAACCTGAAGCGAATAAAGCTCCACGCCTGGAACTGAAAGTACGGAAAAGAAATCTTCGAGCGTGGAAGAACGTTCGTGATCGAATTCGTGCGTGGGCCGCCCAGACCAGCAGATTCCAACCGCGAGGCGCGAACCTTTCGGACGATGAAGCTGGACCGAGCTCGCAGGCGCGGAAAGGTATTTTTTCGAAGGAATGTTTCCACCACAACCGGGTAGATAAGCAGGAAGACTCAAGAGAGACGCGTGATAGTCAGCGTCGACCGGTTCTTGGTCCTTGTGCTTTCGGAAGCGGATTTTCGGGACATCTCCAAAGTTCGACTCGATCAGTCTGCTCAGTTCATAAGGCGATTCAAAAATGACGCCCGCAATGTTCGGCGGGAGAAAGCGCAAGTAGCGGATGAACTGGATCACATCGCCCAGGCCCTGCTCTCCGTAAATATAGAGAGTTTTTCCGCTGAGGTCCTGTCCTTCCCATCTCGTGAAGGGAGGCCGGGGAAGTTCCATCTTCGGGTGCGTGAGCCGACATTCCCACGCGCGAAAACCTTTTTCGTAATCCCCCGCATTGAGATAGGCATAGGCCTTGGCCCAAAGGAGCGGGCCGTTTCCGGGCGCGAGTTTCAGCGCCTGATCGATAAGTTGATGTCCACGCTCATAGTTGCCTTGCATCATCGCCATGCTGGCCAGGTGCTGAAACGCGAGTGCAATGGACTTATCCCGCTCGACGACGAATTCGAGGTGAATCCGCGCTTCGTCGTATTCGTAATTTTTGTAGAGAAGGTCGCCGAGATTCATCCGGAAGACGACGTTCTCAGGTTTGAGCGCGACTGCCCGACGCGCGGACGAAAGCGCGGCCGGAAGCTTTCTCTCATCACGAAGGATGACGGCGAGATTATTCCAAGCCTCCGCTACCGTGTGGTCCTGCCTGAGCAGAGTCAGGTAAGCAAGATAAGCGTCCGTCATCTTACCGGCCTGGTGGAGCTCAGCCGCCTGTTGAAACGTACTCATGGGAAAATGATACAGGGATCGTAAGAAATGAAAAAGCCCGGAGGCCGAAGCCGCCGGGCTCTCTCAATCATGAATGCGTGATCTCAGACTTGCTGATCGCGGTTCTGGCGGCGCATGTACGTCGGAACGTCGTACTCGTCATCCGTCAGGTTCGTGATTCCCAGCCGCTGTGCAATCGCACGGGCGCGGGCCAGATCACTCGATCCGGTCGAAAGGCCTTCGGTGACCGGAACTGCCGGTCCCGCTGCCATCGCCGAGAAGCTCGAAGCCGGAACACCGGTGTCGGCTTGCTCAAGAGCATCGAGCTCTTCGGCCACGGTTCTCTCGTGGAAAACCGGGGCTTCGGTAGCCTGAGCGACCGGAGCCGCAGCCGTCGGAGCAGGTGCGAAGATCTGAGCCGAAGGCGCAAGGCCCGCGGCAACCGCAGCCTGCTGAGCGATCATCGCTGCGTTTGGCTGCGGCGGGAGAGCGGCAGCGGCCATGTTGATGCCGACCGCGCTTTCCGCGCTGTTGAGCCCCGTCGCGATGACGGTCACCTTCACGGTGTCCTTCATGTTTTCGTCGATCACGGTACCGAAGATGATTTCTGCGTCTTCGTGAGCGGCTTCCATAATGAGGGTCGTCGCTTCGTTGATCTCGTGGATCTTGAGGTTCGATCCGCCGGTGACGTTGATGATGATGCCGGTTGCGCCATCGATCGAGACGTCTTCAAGCAGCGGGCTCGAGATCGCGTTCGTCGCAGCTTCGACCGCGCGATGCTCGCCTTCGCCATGACCGATACCCATGAGAGCCATGCCTTTGTTCTGCATGATCGTCTTGACGTCCGCGAAGTCGCTGTTGATCAGACCGGTATGGTTGATCAGGTCGGAGATGCCTTGAACCGCGTTCAAGAGAACTTCGTCGGCTTTTTTGAATGCGTCGATCATCGAAAGCGTGGACCCGGCGAGAGCCAAAAGGCGCTGGTTCGGAATCACGATGAGAGAGTCGACGTTCTCGCGAAGAGCCGCCATACCCATCATGGCGTGCTTCATGCGCTTTTTGCCTTCGAACTGGAACGGCTTGGTCACGACGCCCACGGTGAGTGCGCCGACTTCTTTCGCGATTTTAGCGAAGACAGCCGCAGCGCCGGTACCGGTGCCGCCGCCCATGCCTGCGGTGATGAAAACCATGTCCGCGCCAGCGAGAAGCTCGGAAATTTTAGCGTAATCTTCGAGAGCGGCTTTGCGGCCGATCTCAGGATTCGCACCAGCGCCGAGACCTTTGGTCAGCTCCTGGCCGATCGCGAGTTTCGTGGGAGCCAGAGAAGCATCCAACGCTTGTTTGTCGGTATTTGCGGTGATGAACTCGACGCCGTCGAGTCCCATTTTGATCATGGTGTTGACAGCGTTGCATCCGCTGCCGCCGACGCCGACTACCTTGATCTTTGCTCCGTGAGTCGCAGCTTGATCGATTTCAAACATTCTTTATCCCCTTCCGTAGGTAAAAAATTAAAACAGATCCTTGATCCACGACCGCATCGAGCCGCGAACCTTGTCGTAAATATTTTTCTCGCGGATCGGGAACTTGCTCTTTTGCAGGTTCCGCGCTCCGTATTTCAGCAATCCCACTGCCGTAGCGAATTTGGGTGAATTGACCACGTCCTTGAGGCCACCGATATCGAGAGGAACCCCGCGTTTGACCGGCATTTCGAAAATAAACTCGGCCAGTTCCGGCATTCCCTCGAGAAGAGTCGCGCCCCCGGTGATCACGATTCCACCGGAGATTGAATCCATGTAACCCGACTTCATCAGCTCCTGATGAATCAGCGAGAAGATCTCTTCCACGCGCGGCTCGATGATCTCAGCAACGAGCTTGCGGGAGAGGATGCGCGGCTTGCGGCCGCCGACTCCCGGGACTTCGATCGTCTCGTCGGCCTGGACCATGGAAGCCATGGCACAGCCGTGTTTGATCTTGAGCAACTCGGCTTCGGCTTGCGGGGTACGCAGGCCGACTGCGATGTCGTTCGTGATGTGGTTTCCGCCAATCGCGAGAACACCCGTGTGAACGATCGCGCCTTCTTTGAAGATCGCGATGTCGCTGGTGCCGCCACCGATGTCGACGAGGACGACGCCCATTTCTTTTTCATCCTGCGTGAGGACCGCTTCAGCGGAAGCAATCGGCTCGAGGCAGATTTCAGCGACGTTGAGGCCGGACTTGTTCGCGCACTTGATGATGTTCTGCGCGGAAGAGACCGCACCGGTCACGATGTGAACTTTGGATTCGAGACGAACACCGCTCATTCCGATCGGATCGCGGATGCCGTCTTGCCCGTTGATCATGTATTCCTGCGGGATGATGTGAATGACTTCACGATCCAGCGGAATCGCGACCGCTTTCGCGGCGTCGATCACTCGCTGCACGTCCTGCTCGCTGATTTCGCGGTCTTTTACCGCGACAATTCCCGTGGAATTGAAAGATTTGATGTGTCCGCCGGCGATCCCGGTGTAGACGGTGGAGATTTCCACGCCTGCCATCAGCTCGGCTTCTTCGACGGCTTTCGTGATGCTCTCGACTGTTGAGTCGATGTTGATCACGACGCCTTTGCGCAATCCGCTCGACGGCGCGGTTCCGATTCCAACAATATCAATCGCAGGTTGTGGGCCAGCTTCAACGACTTCGCCGACGACGCAGCAAATCTTCGTCGTGCCGATATCCAACCCAACCACAAAGTCCTTTTTGGACATGCCTTTTCTCCATTTGGAGCTTCTCCGGAAAAAAGCTCCGCTCCCTAGGATAGCAGTTTCTGAGTACTCAACGACTAGGCTAATTTTGCCGGCCGTCTAAGAAAGTCTAAGAACCATGAGCGGTTTTGACAACTATTTTCTTGCCGGTGTCGGCAAATATTTGGCGGGCGATGACGGAGTGACCGTGAAGATAGTCGAAGACCTGGGCCAGGTGGGCGAAATCAGCGGATTCGCGGCCCAGATCCACACGTGTGTGAACAAGCCGATTTTCCGCCGGATACGAGATCATGAGCCGATATCCGCGCTCTTCATCGAAGCTCAAGCTCTCGATGCGTGCAAATTTTGACACTGGAGCCGTTTCCCAGTCTTTCAAGACCTGGAGCAGGCCTTTCAGGCGCTCTGGATTGTCCGAATCCACGCCTGTAATGAGCGCAAGGTTCTTAGGACCTTCCAAACTCACCTTTCCGAAGACTTTCCCGTCGAGATCCACGTAAGCCAAAGCGCCTGTCTCAAGCTGAACAATGGCTTTGGGTTCGCGGAAAATGGTCGTGATGGAGAGGGTTTGAGGAAATCTCTTCTGAAGCTTCACCTCACGAATCCATTCGTTCGTGAGTATTCGCTTCTCGACCCGACTGAGGTCGAGATCAAAGAGATTGGCCTGTCCCACGGGAACGGCGGCGAGATCGGAGATTGTCTGAGGATCCACGGGCGTCCAGGTATTCTGAGGCGCCGCCTGCGAAAGCGAAACCTGGTCCGCGACCTCGACAACTTGCACCGTAAAGAGCGGAGAGTGGATCGCGCGATACACTCCCACGATCGCCGCGAGAACGGCGATGGTGGTCAGAGCGATGACGGATTTTTTTCGAAGCTCCGAGCCCATTTTTAATAATTGTAACAGTGTTTCGCCGTTCCGCGCAAAGCGAGTTTACTGGTACGTTCAATTCTTATGACCAAATCTCTTCCGGCCCTCCTGGCCTGTCTCCTGTTCTCAGCTTGCACATCTTCCCCGAAAGTTTCCGAACCTGGCGCGAAAATCACTTCTTCGGAAACAAAACCGCTCGTGGGCGCATTCGAAGTTCAGCGCACCGTACTTTCCAACGGGTTGAAGATCCTCGTTCTTGAGGACCACTCCTCTCCTACTTTTGCTTACCAGACCTGGGTGAACGTCGGTTCACGCGACGAGGTCATGGGAAAAACCGGGCTCGCGCATCTTTTCGAGCACCTGATGTTCAAAGCCACCACGAATCATCCCGAGGGGGAATTTGACCGGATTCTGGAAAGCGCCGGAGTCGAGGATGAGAACGCCTTCACGAGCTGGGATTACACGGCCTACATCCAGGAGCTTCCGAAGGACAAACTCGACCTGATCGCGAAGCTCGAGTCCGACCGTATGGTTCACCTGGCGGTCAATGACCAATCGTTCAAGACAGAGCGCGAGGTCGTCCAAAACGAACGTCGTTTTCGGAACGAAAACAGCCCCGACGGAATGATCTTTCAGGATCTCTATGAGCTGGCGTTCACCCGCCATCCTTATCACTGGCCGATTATCGGCTATGAAAAGGACCTCGCATCGATGACTTCGCAGGACGCGCGCGATTTTTATCGCGCTTACTACAGTCCTAATCACGCGACGATTGTCGTCGTCGGCGACGTTTCTAACGATGATGTCGTGAAAACCATTCAGAAGTACTACGGCGGCATCGCTGCACAAAATTCTCCCGTCCACGCGATCCTCGAGGAACCGGCGCAGACAAAAGTGAGGCGCAAAGTTCTTCCTCTCAGCATCCAGATTGAGAAGCTCACGATGGCTTACCATATGCCAGGAATCGCGGATCCGGATGTTCCGGCTCTCATGGTTCTCGACAGTGTGCTCACCGGCGGCCGGAGCAGTCGACTGCAACGCGCGCTGGTCGAAACCGGAATCGCTTCGAGCATTGAGACTTCTCCGATGGAGCAAAAGGACCCGACGCTCTTTATCTTCGAATGCAACCTTCAAAGGGATCGAAAAGCGGTACGCGCCGAAAACGTGATTCTGCATGAGCTTTCGAAGCTCGCGCACCAGCTCGTGTCCGAGGCGGAACTTCAACGCGCGAAACATCGGGCCGAGTTCTCATTCTATCAGCGGCTCGATAGTGCCGGCGAAAAAGCGAATTTCCTGGGACGCTATGAAACGATGACCGGCAACTTCGAGACGGGACTTGAGATCGAGAAGAAGATGATGACTGTCACGCCTCAGCAGCTTCAGGCCGTTGTTCAGAAATACTTCTCGCCTAGAACCAGAACCGTTGTTACGGGGGTGATCAAATGAAGCACGTTCAATTGAAGATTGCAGCGATCACGGCAGCCCTACTCTGCCTTTCCTCCACGGCATTCGCGACTGAGGTTTCTTTCGAAAATGATGACAGCCTTCCGATCGTCCATTTGAACGTAGCGATCAAGACGGGCTCGGTCTCCGACCCCGTTGATGCGTTAGGACTGACCAACTTCATGGGCGAGATGCTCCTCCGAGGAACAAATCTGCACACGAAGGATCAGATCGACGAAATGATCGATCAGATGGGTGCGCAGCTCGCCGTCGAAACTCGAAGTGAAGCGCTCATCATCCGCGGCGCTGTTCTCGCTTCCCAGCTGGATCCGTTTCTCTCCCTGCTGCAAGAGCTGATCACGCAGTCAAACTTCCCGGATGACGAAATCAAGAAGCTGAAATCTGAGGTCATCTCCCAAATCCTGGAAGAGGACAGCAGTGATCAGAAGCTTGCCGGTTTGAAGTTTTCTGAGTTTCTTTTCGAGGGTCACCCTTTCGGTAAGCCGATTCTCGGAAAGATCAAAACGGTCGAGAAGTTCAAGCGCGATCGCATCGCCACTCACTACCATAAGCTCGTCTCCGACAATCTTCTTCTCGTGGTCGGCTCCGGCGATGCGAAAGAAGCCAAGATCGATGCCTGGGCGCAAGCCTTAGGAAAACTCCTTCCCCATGGGAACCCGGATCTGGCTCGGGTGCCCGTGCCGGTGACGCCGAATGAAAAGCGGCTCCTTCTCGTTGATAAACCCGGTCGTACGCAGACGCAACTCACCGGCGGCCAGGTCGGCGTCAAGATGACGGACCCGGATTTCTTTCCGCTCTATGTCGGCAACCATGCCTTCGGCGGAGGTTCTTTCTCGGCCAGGATGATGGATCAGATTCGCGTGAAACGCGGCTGGAGCTATGGAGCCTACAGTTACTTCAAGTTTTCGCGTGAGCCTCGGAGCTGGCAGTTCTATCTTTTCCCCGCGGCCAAAGACACGCCGGATGCATTGGCGTACACGTTGAAGATGATTCAGGACGTGCATGACAAAGGGATTACGAAAGAAGAGTTCAACTTTGCGCAGCAGAGCCTCGTGAACAGCTCTGGCTTCCTTTACAACACCTCCGCGAAGCGGGTTGAAAACAAATTGAATGAAAGAACCCTGGGATTGCCTGACGGCTTCATGAAATCGTATGGTTCCAGAATTTCACAGGTCGAGCTTAGCCAGGTGAACGAGGCGCTTAAAACTTTCCTTTTACCGGATCGACTTTCCATCGTCGTTCTTGCAACGGCAAAAGACATGAAGGCGAAGATCGCAAAGGCCGCGGGGATCCGCGAGGATCAGATCAAGGTCGTTCCGTACAATCAGGAGTGAGGGACGTAAATCACTTCTTCTTGGAGCTCGATCCCGAGTTCCTGGCGTGCGCGGGTTTTTGCCAATTGAATGAGGTCACGCACGTCCTGAGCTCTTGCGCCGCCAAGATTGATAATGAAGTTGCTGTGCTTCTCGGCGATTTGCGCTCCACCGATTTGATGCCCCCTCAGGCCCAGCCGGTCGAGTACCTGCCACGCTGATCGGAGGCCTTCTGGCGCCGAGGCTTTTGGGTTTTTGAAGACGCTTCCGCAGCTGGGGTAATCGATCGGCTGCGTTTGCTTGCGCCGAAGAAGTGTTTCGTCGAGTCGGGCCTTCACGACGGAGGGTTCTTCAGGGTCAATCTTCCAATGCGCAGCCCAAACAAAAGCATTCTCGGGCAGGAAGAGATTTTTTCGATACTCAAAACGAAGATCACTCGATTCGTATGTCCTCTTCTCAAGCCGCGAATCGCCCACGAGTGCCTCCACCCGTGTGAGTCGAGTACAGCTTTCGCCCAGGTGGGTTCCCGCGTTCATTCGCACCGCTCCGCCCACGGAGCCCGGAATCCCAGTGAGAAACTCCAGTCCTCCCCAGCCTTCTTGTGTCGCCTTACGAAGGAGCATGGAGATCATGACGCTTCCGCCGCTGACGAGCTGATTGCCATCGGCCCGTAGCTCCTGATTGAGCTTGTTCATCCGGATCACGACGCCATCGAACCCTTGATCCGAGATCAGAATGTTGGAACCGGCGCCTAGAGTGAAGACAGAGGCACGAAACTTCTGAATCCCGTTCCAGATCCATTCGAGGTCAGCGATTGAACGGGGAATCGCAAGTACGGCGGCGGGACCACCAATCTGATAGTAGGTGTACCTCGCGAGTGGTTCGTCGAGCTTGATTTCTCCGGTAAAGGAGGTCGGAGGTTGGCGAAAATAATCGCGGAGATGATCCGTCATACGGATTGAGCGAGCTGCTCCGCGAGCTTGGTGATGGAACCCGCGCCCAGACAGAGAACGAGATCTCCCGGTTTGAACTCCTTAAGTACCTGACTTCGGGTTTTTTCGAGATCACCGGAATAGCGGATTTTTTCGGGATGCGCTGCCGAGCGACGGAGGATTTCCGCCAGCGATTCGGAGGTCACTCCCTCGATCGGTTCTTCCCCCGCGGCATAGATGTCCGTCAGAAGCACAATATCGCTGTCTTTAAATGCCTTTGCGAAATCCTCGCGACAGTGGAGTGTTCTTGTATAACGGTGGGGCTGAAATACCGTTATGATTCTACCCTTCCAGACCTGTCGCGCGGCCGCGAGAGTCGCGAGCACCTCAGTCGGGTGATGACCGTAATCGTCGACGATCTTTTGCTGAGTCGCCGTGTTTTCCCACCGGACTTCGAACCGGCGTTTGACTCCACGAAACTCGCCGAGCGCCGCCGCGATTTTTTCAAAGGGGATCTCGAGCTTAAGCGCGATCGCCGTCGCTCCGAGCGCATTCAGGACGTTGTGGATACCCGGAACTCTGAGAGAGACCTCGCCCAAGAGCGTGTGCTTTCCGTCGGGCTGGTCTCGTCTCCAAACCTGAAAGTGACTTCCGGTAATTTGATCGGCGTAGAGATCCCACTGCGAGCTGAATCCATATGTCACGACGGGCTTGGTGAAACGCGAAAGACAGCGGCGCACTCTTTCATCCTCGCCACAAACTGCCGCCAGACCGTAGAAGGGGATCTTTGCGACGAAATCCACAAAGGCGTTTTCCACAGCCTCGACCGTTCCGTAATGGTCGAGGTGATCGTTATCGATGTTCGTGATCACCGCATAAGTGGTGGGAAGATGCAGAAACGATCCGTCGCTCTCGTCGGCTTCCGCAACCACGTACTCGCCTTTTCCATGCTTAGCGTTTCCGCCCAGCGAATCCACAATTCCGCCGATGACCAAGGTGGGATCAAGCCCCGCATGAGTGAGAATCGCCGCGGACATGGACGTCGTCGTGGTTTTTCCATGAGTTCCGGCGATCGCGACTCCGACCTTCCCGCGCATCAGTTCACCCAGCATCTCGGCCCGGCGAATCACGGGAACGCGAAGGCGTTTGGCCTCGACGACTTCGGGATTCGTTGCTTTCACAGCGGAGGAAATCACGACGACTCCGGCGCCGCGTACGTTCTCAGCCGCATGCCCTCTGAAAATCCGGGCACCCAGACTCGCGAGCCTCCGCGTGACGTCGCTTTCCTGCACGTCGGAACCTGAAACCGGATAACCTTGCTTGAGGAAAACCTCCGCGATCCCGCTCATTCCGATTCCTCCGATTCCCACGAAGTGGAGCTGAGGTTTCGGGCTCACGCGGGCGCCCCTTCCATCACGAGATCTTTTGCAATCCGGTCCGCGGCTTTGGCCTGATGGAAATCGCGGACGCGCACTTCCATTGCCCGGCGCTTCTCCGGATGATCGAGGAGATCGAAAATGGCGCGCGCGAGATCCTCGCCCTTGGACTCGTCCTGGATCAGAAGCAAAGCGGCGCCTGCATCGGAAAAGACGCGTGCATTATGCTCCTGATGATTATCTGAGGCTTGAGGAAATGGAATGAGGATGCTCGCTCGACCGACCGCCGCGATTTCCGAAAGGGTCGACGAGCCGGCCCGGCAGATGATCAATGAGGAAGCGGCGTACGTTTCAGGCATTTCGTAGATGAATTTTTCCACTCTCGCCTGGACGCCGGCCTGCGCGTACCCGTCACGAACTCGTTCGTAATCCCGTTCGCCGGTTTGATGAATGAGTTGGATCTCGCCGATGCGGGCTTTCAGAAAAGAAAGCGCCTGGAGAACGAGAGTGTTAATTCCCATCGCCCCCTGACTTCCGCCAAAAATGAAAACAGTGAACCGCCCGGAAACAGGTGCACCCTGATTCTGCGAAGACATGCTCTCGATCGCGGCGCGGATCGGATTGCCGGTCACTCGGGTTCTCTGCCCGGCGAAATGAGCTTCGGTACCCGGAAACGCCGAAAAAACTTCGTGCACGAAACGACCCAGAATCTTATTGGTCATCCCTGGAATCGAGTTCTGCTCCAGAATTGCGGTACGCGCGCGAGTGAACCCCAGCATCCCGAGCATTCGCGCAGTCAGAACCAAAGGGCCCGAGGCATATCCGCCGACTCCCAGAACAGCATCGGGACGGGCACCCATTACTATTTTCGCGGATTTGATAAAGCACAGCGGAAGCTGAAAGAAGGTTTTGAGTTTGCGCGTGAGGCTCACGCGATTGAGTGAGCCGAGATCCAAAAGTTCCAGCTTGTAACCCGCGCGCGGAACGAGACGTTCTTCGATGCCGCCTCGCGCTCCGACAAAAACAATATTGGCTTGATCGCCGTACTTCGCTTTCCACGAGTCCGCGACCGCGACGCCCGCGAGCACATGCCCACCCGTGCCTCCGCCAGCGACGATGAGTGTCTTTACGCTTCCGGACATCGCGCAGGGCCTTTATCCGCGGCGAGCCTCTGAGCTCGCTGGGGCCCGCGCGCGACACTGAGTAGAACTCCCACTGCGAATAGGTCCACTAGAATCGCCGAGCCGCCATAACTGATGAAAGGAAGGGTCAGACCCTTCGTCGGAACAAGTCCCATCACGACGGCCATGTTAACAAAACCTTGCAGGCCCAAGGCAAGCGTAATTCCTGAAGCGAGCAGCATCCCAAACAAGTCCTGGTAACGCGTCTGGCAGGTCCAGGCGATCTTGAAGCCACGATAAATAAAATAGAGGTAAGCGACGACCACGGCCGCGATTCCGAGAAAGCCGAGTTCCTCACCGATCACCGCGAAGATGAAATCGTTGTGCGCTTCGGGAAGATAAAAGAGCTTCTCTTTTCCGTTCCCTAATCCCACACCAAAAGCAGACCCGTTATGAAGGCCAAGCATCGATTGAATGATCTGAAAGCCTTTGCCGGAGGGATCTCTCCAAGGATCGAGAAAAGTCATCACGCGTGCACGGCGATAAGCGGTTCCCAAAGCGAGGAAAACGCCCACGACACCGGCCAGGACAAGCGCGGTGAAAAGATATTTCTTCGGCACGCCCGCCAGGAACATGAGCATGAAGACGACGCTTGCGACGATCACCGTTGTCCCGAAATCCGGTTGAAGGAGTAGAAGCAGAAACGCCGGAAGCGGCACGAGGAAGTTCGAGAGCACGCCCGCCGCCAGAGTATGAATGCGTTCTTTCTTGCGTTCGAGTTGATGGGCAACGAAGAAGATCACCGCGAACTTCGCGAACTCACCGGGTTGAAAATTCAAAGGTCCGAGATGGAGCCAGCGTTGCGCGCCTCCCGCTCGGTTACCGAGACCCGGGATGTAAACTGCCGCAAGGAGCAGTACCGCCGCACCAAGCACGGGATAAGCCCAGGTCGCCCATTTACGATAGTCGAGGCGACAGACCCCGAGGAGTGCGGCGAAACCCAGGCCCGAGAACATGAGTTGCTTCTTGATGAACGCAAGGCCGTCACCGGTACGCTCTTGCGCGTAGATGAATGAAGAGCTGTAGACCATGAGAAGTCCGAACAGGACCATTCCCAAAACCGTCAGTAGAAGGAGAATATCAATTCCCTGTGCGGGAAGAGGCCATGGGCAAGCGGGCGCGGATGTGGATTTGTTTTCTGAAGTGGCCAATCGACCCTCCTGGTCCATAGGTCATTGCGCATTCGGGACTTCCTGTCCCAAAATCACCTCAGAGTTGCGAAACCAGTTTCTTAAAGTAGTCGCCCCGCTCTTCGTAATTGCGGAACATGTCGAAACTGGAACAACCGGGTGACAATAAGATGATATCTCCACTCCGGGATTTTTGGTAGGCGAGCAGCACAGCTTCTTCAAAAGTTCCCACCAGGTAGGTCTCGGCGAAGTCGCCGATGGCACGGTTGATCTTCTCCTTGGCTTCGCCAACGAGGATCAGGATCTTGCACTTCTTCTGAACCGGGTCCACCAGAGGGGTGAAATCCATGTTCTTGTCCTTGCCCCCGGCGATGAGGATGATCGGGTTGGCCGCGAAAGCCTCAAGGCTCCGCTTGACGCTCATCACGTTTGTCCCTTTGGAATCATTGAAGAAAAACACTCCGTCCTTCTTGCGGACGTACTCGAGACGGTGGGCCACGCCTTTGAAACCGTTGATCACCGACTGAATCGCCTGAGGTTTGACACCCATGGCGCGGGCGGCACAAATTGCCGACATGAGGTTCTCGCGGTTGTGTTCGCCGAAGAGCCGGAAGCCGGCGAGCTCGTAAACTTCTTCTTTACCGTTGATCCTGGCGATGACCTGCTTTGTTTTGGAATTGTAATAGCAGCCGGTGAAATTCTCGGCGAAGGTCCCGCCGATCTCCATCGGATTACGCTTGGTGAACCAAAGGAGCTTCCCGGCGCATTCGTCAGAGAACTTCTGAACGATCGGGTCATCATAGTTCAGAACGACGTAGCTGTTTCGATCGCAGAACTTCAGAAGACGCTTCTTGGATTCGATGTAATTAGCCATCTCGCCATAGCGATCCAAATGGTCTTGTTCGATGTTGGTGAAGATCGCGAGAGCCGGAGTCAGGTTCTGAGTGATGTCGAGTTGGAAACTCGAGATCTCGGCGACGACGACTTGAGCGCCGCCCGTTCCGTCGGTCACGTAGTCCAGAAGAGGCTTGCCGATGTTACCGCCAACGTAAGCAGGTTTCTCACCCGCTTTGAACATCTCTCCAAGAAGAGTCGTTACGGTCGTTTTTCCGTTGGTGCCGGTAATGGTGATGAGAGGTTCCTGAAGAGCTTGGGCGGCGAGTTCGATTTCGCTGATGATCGGAATGTTTTTTTCGCGGGCTTCTTTGAGGGCTTCGAGGGTGGGAGGGACGCCGGGGCTGACGACGATGAGTTCTGCTGCGTGAAAGGTCTTGTTGTTGTGCTTACCGAGTTCCCATTCGATCTTCAGATCACCGCAGGCATTGATCGAATCGAGAAGTTCGTTTTTCTGTTTCGTGTCGGTGACGGTGATTTTGGCACCTTGTTTGGCCATGTACTTGGCGACCGCCACGCCCGACAAGCCAAACCCGACAATCAAGACCTTCTTACCCTTGTACTTAGCCATGCAAAAGACTACCTCAGCTTCAGTGTCGATAGAGTCACGAGCGAAAGGAGAACCGAGATGATCCAAAAGCGCACAATCACTTTTGGCTCGGCCCAACCCTTAAGCTCAAAATGGTGGTGAATCGGAGCCATTTTAAAGACCCGTTTCCCCGTCATCTTAAACGAAGTTACCTGCGCCATCACGGACAGCGCTTCCAATACAAAAATTCCGCCACAAACTGCAAGCAAGATCTCGTTTTTGGTGATCACGGAGACCACCCCGAGCGCGGCTCCCAACGAGAGCGAGCCCACGTCACCCATGAAGACCTGTGCCGGGTAGGTGTTAAACCAGAGAAAACCCAGACAACTCGCGGCAACTGTCGCCAGGAAGATCGAGAGCTCCCCTGCTCCCGGAATATGGGGGATCTGGAGGTACTCGGAGATTTTCAGGTGTCCCGCGCAATAGGAAAGAATCAGGAACGTCACAGACGTCGTAATGGTCGGACCAACGGCAAGGCCGTCCAATCCATCCGTCAGGTTCACGGCATTGGATGCGCCGACGATGACGAAAGTTGCCACGAGAATGAACGCGGGTCCGAGGTAAAGAGACACGTCTTTAAAGAAGGGGAATTTCAGGACCGGCGGCGTATCGCGAAGGATGTAAATGAGGTACGCCGCGCTGAAGGCCACCAGGGTTTGGAAAATCAGCTTTTGCTTTCCGGAGAGGCCTTTCGGATTTTTCTGAACAACCTTGCGATAGTCATCGATGTAACCGATCACGCCGAAAAGAAGAGTCGTGATGACGGCGATCCAGATGTTCTTATTCGTCAGATCCGCCCAAAGCAGCGTCGAGATCGTGATCGAGCAGAGCATGAGGCCCCCACCCATCGTGGGAGTTCCCTTTTTCGAAAGGTGGCTCTGCGGTCCATCGTCGCGGACTACTTGACCCATCTGAAGCTTCTGAAGGAATCGAATGTAGGCCGGGCCCGCCAGCATGCAGAAGAGAACGCTCGTGATGCTCGCAGCGAACGTACGGAACGTGATGTACTTGAACACGTGAAACGCGCCGTAATTCATGTGAAGCGGATAAAGAAAATAGTAGAGCATTCGGGAGTCATGCTACAGATTTTCAAAAGCTAAAGTCAAGAAATTCGACGTGTCTTCAGGCGGGGTTCAGACCAGTGCTTCAGCGGCTACTTTGCGGTCATCAAAAGGGTATTTCTGCGTCCCGATGATCTGGTAATCCTCATGTCCTTTTCCAGCGATTAGGACGAGATCTCCAGGAAGCGCCTGCGCAATTCCGAGGTGGATCGCCTTTCTCCGATCGGGCTCCACCTTATATGTATTGCCTAACATCCCGGCCCTGATTTCAGCGATAATCGCATCCGGCTCCTCGGTCCGAGGATTATCGGATGTCACGATGACGAGATCCGAGAGCCTCTCCGCGATGCGGCCCATGACCGGCCGCTTTGCTCGGTCACGATCACCTCCGCAACCGAAGACCGTGATCAGACGATGTTTTTCCCTGAAACTCTGCAGGTTCTTGAGAACTTTTTCGAGCGCGTCCGATTTGTGCGCGTAATCCACGAAGACGTGAATGCTCTTATTATTGGGAACGCGCTCGAGCCTCCCCGGAACTCCGATGAGCTGCTTGATTCCTTTTTCGATCGCTGCCTTGTCGACGCCCAACGCCTCCGCCATCGAAACCGCCGTCAGGATATTGGAGACGTTGAATTCGCCCATGAGGGTCGACTCGATCTTGATCTTCTGATCGCCGATGTCGATCGTTCCTCGAATCCCTTCGATGGAATCCTTAAGATTGACGCCCGACACGAGAGGAGCGGTTTCGGGGCGAGTACGATGACTGAAGACCAGAAGATCCCAGCCACCGATGTCCTTCACCAGTCTCTCGCCAAAGTCATCATCGACATTCACTACGCGTATCGGCTTCTTGCCGGCCGCTAGTGCAGAGTCATAGAGCTCGGTGAAGAGTAATTTTTTCGAGGCGTAGTAGTCGTCGATGTCCTTGTGAAAATCGAGATGCTCCGGCGTGAGGTTCGTGAACGCCATCGTATCGAACTCAATCCCCGACGCGCGTCTCTGCTTTAACGCATGTGAGGAGACTTCCATCACAACATGCGTGACGCCGTTGGTTTTCATTTCCACCATGAGCGATTGAAGCTCAACCGGACCCGGAGTCGTGTGAGTCGAAGGAAGGATCTTTGTTTCCGCGGCCGTACCGTAGCGGAAATTCACGGTTCCGATAACCCCGACTTTGAAGCCGGCCGCATGCAAAATCGCTTCGAGCAGGTAGGTGCACGTGGTCTTTCCGCTCGTTCCCGTCACGCCGGCTACTTTCAAGGTATGCGAAGGCCGTCCGTAGAATTCGGCGGCTGCGTCGGCGAGCGCTTTGCGCGAATCGGGAACCTGGAGATATGGAACCGGAAGCTCGCGATCGAGCTTTCGCTCACCGATGATCGCCGCGGCCCCTTTGGCAATCACCTCGTCGATGAAATCATGTCCGTCGCTTGTACCACCGACGATCGCAACGAAGAGGGTTCCGGGCTTCACCTGCCGCGAATCGGAGGTAACGGCCGCAAACTGACGACACTCCCACTTGTACTGCATGCCTCACGGATCTCCAAGACTCAGCCGGACGAGCTCGCCTTCACTGAGCGGTTTTCCCTCCTCGGGAGACTGGGATCTGACCACGCCGTCGCCATGCACCTCAAGCCTGAACTGATGCCCCTGCAGAACTTCCATGGCTTCGCGCGCGGTAAGTCCGCGAAGCGCAGGCATCTTCCAGATCATCGTGCCGGTCGCATTGGCGCCTTCGAGTTCCAGCGTTTCGGGCTTCTGCGCGAGAACGGGCGCCGGGATCGACTTGGCCTGCGAGAGCTTCAGCTGATCTTGCGACTTTCCTTTCGAAGCGAGCGTGCGCTTCGATTCGGGTTGCGGCAGAGTTTGTTCAGGCAAACCAAAGCGCGTGGCGACAGCGCTCAGCACGTCGTGAAAAAGCGGAGCTGCCGTTTCAGCCGCGAAGTACACGCCTTTCGGCTCGTCCAACGAAGTAAAGATCACGATTTTCGGGTCAATCCCCTCGGCAAATCCGATGAACGAGGAGATATGCTTGCTGCGAGAATAAGCGCCGGTGGCAGGATCGACGACCTGAGCGGTGCCGGTTTTTCCAGCAACGCGATAGCCCGGAAGAGCTGCCTTTTGTCCGGTGCCGTCTTCCTGAGTGACCGTTTCGAGAGCTTGCGTGACTTCTTCCGCGACTTTCGACGAGATCACGCGTTTCGCGGGTGGGTCGACCTGATCCGGATCACGAATCAATTTGGGTTGAACGAGGAATCCCCCGTTCAGAAAGGTCGCATAGGCGCGGACCATCTGAATTGGCGTAACCAAAACTCCCTGGCCGAAGCCGATATTCGCCAACGTCAGCGGCTGCCACTGCTTGCGCGGCGGAACGCGGCCCGAAATTTCCCCGGGAAAGCCAAGACCCGTTTTGGATCCGAAGCCATAGTCCTTTAGAGTCGCCAGATACTTATCCGCTCCGAGCTTGAGCGCCACTTTTGCAGCGCCGACGTTACTGGAGTGCTGGATGATCTGCTTGAGATTCAGCCAGCCGAATTTTTCTTTTACTTCTGCCTCGGAGATTCTCTTCCCCTGAACCTTAAACGTACCTTTCTCGCCGTAAACCGTATCCGTGAGCTTCCATCCGTGAGAAAGCGCGCTGGCGATCAGAACCGCCTTGAGAGTCGAGCCAGGCTCATAGCCGTCGGTGAGAGCGCGATTGCGGCGACGATCGAGCGGAACGAACTTGTCGTTGAGATTGAACGAAGGCTGATTGGCCAGCGCGAGGATCTCCCCATTCGCGGCGTTCATCACGATCACGCTTCCGGCGCGAGCTCCGTGTTTGGTGACGGAATTTTTCAACGCCTCTTCGACAGCGTATTGAAGGGAGGCGTCGAGAGTGAGTTGTACCGACTCTCCTTCCTGAACGTGTTTGGCAGCCACCGCGTCGATGAATGAGGGGCGACCGAGAGCATCCTTGATCGCGGATACGGAAACGAGTTTGCCCTGGAGCTTGTCGTTCATCCAGAGCTCCACGCCTTCAACTCCTTCGGAGTCGACGTTCACGTCGCCCAGTGTATGAGCCGCAAGGGAACCGTGCGGATAAACGCGCTGACTTTCTTTGACGAGCCAAAGACCAGGGACAAGATCGCCGTCTCCATCCACGATCCGAAACTTCTTCAACCGGTTCATCTCAGTTTCGCTCAGATGGCGTTTGATCCAGACAAACTCGTGATGTCCGGAGAGTCGCTGCAGAAGTTTGGAATAAGGAATTTCGGTCGACTTTGCCAGAAGTTGAGCCAGGGTCCTGCGATTCTGGATTTTCTCAGGGTTGGCCGCGAGGCTGTTGGTCTCGATGTTCACTGCGAGAGGTTCGCCGTTCCGGTCCGTGAGAAGCCCGCGACGAGGACGAATGAGAACTTTCGACTGAAACTGCTTTCGGGACATCTGCTCGAGCCGCTGATTGCCCCAAAATTGAACGTAGCCCGCCCGGAAAAGAACCGCGGCTGCAAGAGTCAGGCAGAGAACCATGACCGCGGTGATCCGCGACTTGTACTCATTGTGCACGGAAGAAGCCTCGCGTAGCGACCTTCGGTTCCGGCTTGGCCACGAGATGGATGATTTGCTCCGGCTTAGGCTGAGTCAATCCGTAGCGCGTGCGCGCGATCGACTCGAGCCGGCGCGGCGAACGGAGTCCCGTCACCTGCAACTCCTCCTGCTCCAAGTCCTGTCGCAAGTTGCGAATCATCTTATCCGTCTGCGAAATTTCGTAAGTCGTGCGAACGATACTCAACCGCAGCCAGACAGTTCCGATCGCCATCACGAAAAGAACCGGCAGTACCCAAAGCGGGACCCAAGGAAGGAGAAATCTCTCTTTGAAGTGGAATCTCATACGCGCTCTCCCACGCGAAGTTTCGCGCTTCTCGCCCGGGGATTCGCCTGAATTTCCTGATCGTCGGCTTCGACGGGTTTTTTCGTTAACGCGCGGAATCCTTCTCCGCGGAAAGCGAGCTTCACCCTTCGATCTTCCAACGAATGGAAACTCAAAATAGCCAATCGCCCTCCTGGCTTTAATAAAATCATAGCATGAGCGAGCAGCTGATCGAGCTCTTTCAATTCTTCGTTCACGTGAATTCGCAGAGCCTGAAATGTTCGCGTGGCCGCGTGAATCCGTCCGTGCCTCGCCGGCGGAGGAACCGCCCGGGTCACAAGCTCGGCGAGTCCGGTCGTGGTGTCAGGAAGCTGACGGTTACGCCTCGCCTGAATGATCGCGCCGGCGATTCGCTTGGAAAATCGCTCTTCTCCGAGCTCCGAGAGGACCTGCTCGAGCTCGCGTTCGGTGACTTTGCGGAGAAAGTCGAGCGCGCTCTCCCCTCGCGAAGAATCCAGACGCATGTCCAGCGGACCTTCGCGCGTGAAGCTCAGCCCGCGTTCGGCGTCTTCGAGTTGATCACTCGAAAAACCCAGGTCCGCCATCATTCCTAGAACCGGAAGCTCCGCTGTTTCAAAATCGCCGAATCGGGAATGAATCAGGGTCAGCACTCCAGAAGCGATCTCGCTTTTGAATCTTTCCCGTCCACGCTGAATCGCCGACTCGTCCTGATCAAGCGAGATCACGCGATGCTGGGATAACCTCGGATCGGAGGCAAGCGCTTGTAAGAGATGGCCCGTATGCCCCCCGCCTCCGAAAGTGCAATCGATGATTGCATGCGCGGGCGCTCCGTCAGGTAAGCCACGAAATGGCTCGATCAGGGCCTCGACAATCGGCTCGACGAGGATCGGAACGTGCACCGTGTTCATGTCGCGGAAACTCAGACGCTTCCGGGGAACCAGTGCGGCCGCGACGGATCAGGAGGAAGACCCAGGCCTGCATCCGCGCGTTTTTTCAAAAGTGCCGCGACTTGCGCCGGGTCCAGAAGTTTTGGACCTCCGAGAGGAAGCGAGCCGAGAAGAACCTTCGCGATGTGCTCGACGAGTTCCATTCGCAGAAAAGCCTGTTCGAGGTCTTTCCCCCAGGTGAAAACGCCGTTTCCACCGACCATCACCGCGTCGTAATGCTTGAGAAGAGGCTCAAATTCGGCCCAAAACTCGCCCGAGTTTGGCGGAGCGAGCCCGACCAGTGGAACTCCGGGCCCGAGGCTGACGACCGCTTCTGGAATCGCCCAAGTCATCATCTCCTGGTTCGCGCAACCGACCGCAGTCGCGGCGGGACAATGCGCGTGAACGACCGCGTTCACTTCCGGGCGCGCCTGATAGATCTTGAGATGAACCGCAATTTCTGAGAAAGGATTCCCCTGTCCGGAAGTTTTCTTTCCAGCCGGGTCGACTTCGATCAGGTCTTCTTCCTTTAGATCGCCTTTTTGCCGAGCGGTAGGCGTCGCGGTGAATCCACTCGAGTTTCGCACGGTGATGTTGCCATCGTGATTGGCAACCCAGCCCTTCTCATCCAGCTTGTGGCTGTAATGGATGATGTGAGACCTGAGCTCTTTCACCGCCTTAGGCGAGTTCATTTGGAGACGACGTTTTTCCCTGGGGTCTTTCCCTTGAAATACGTTTCGATCGCCTTGCGCGCGAGAACCGAGGATTTCACGCGCCAGTAATTTCCGTGAATGGTCAGGCTGGCAACCGCGAGCTTCTGGTCACCATTGTCCGCAAAGCCGACGTACCAGTCATAACGGCCCGGCGGATTCAGTCCATTCAAGGTGCCCGTCTTTCCGCCGACGTCGATGAGCGCGCAGTCCGAACGTCGATGGAAGCCACGAAAAGTCCCGCGGCAGGTCCCGCTGATGATCGTTTCGCGCATGAGCTTACGGATTTCATGGGCCGTCGTCGCGTCGACGGTTTCATTGGCGACAGTCGGTTGCGCCGTGTACATCGGCGTGCCGTCGTCATGATAAACCGATTGCACAAGGTAAGGTTCCATCATCACGCCGTCGTTCACGATCGAGGACGCGATGAGCGCGCCTTGAAGCGGACTCATCGTATTGTCACGAGTATAACCGGAAGCGGCTTCCGCGATTCCCCAGGGATCTTCGGGAATCGGGGCATGGCCTTCCTGAACCGGAACATCAGCCGCGATCGTGCGATTGAAGCCGAAACGATCCGCATAAAGCCTGAGCTCCTGCGGTCCGACGTTGTAAGCGCCGATCTTGCCGAAAACAGTGTTGATCGATTTCGCGAACGCCTCTTTCAAAGTCGGATAGCGCGTCCAGCGATTATAGGCCGTCTTGAAAACGTTGTGACGATACAGCGTATGATTCGCGCCGGCGTACGGAATGACGGTGTTCGCGCTGAACTTCCGCTCTTCGATCGCCGCGGCAGCGGTCACGACTTTGAATACTGAGGCCGAAGGGAAAGTTGCGCGTAACGCGAGATTGTCTTTCACCGCCGGATTCTTCGAGAAACTTACCATCGAAAGGATGCGGCCCGTCTTCGCATCGAGCGCGACAAACGCGCCGTAGTCAGGACCGTAATAACGGAAAAGCGACTCCATCTGTTCCTGAAGGCGCTGATCAAACGCATACTCGACAACCGCACGAACTGGCTTGTGACCGGGGCCTTCCGATTCGGCAAGATCGATTTCGGTTGGGAAACGGAAGAAAGAGGTGGAATCCCCTAAGACTTGCGCAAGTTTATCTTTAGTCAGGTGAGGACCGCTCAGACCTAACTTCTTCAACGTCCGAGGCATGACCCCCAAACGGAACGCACTCGCTCCGAGCGCAGTCACAACCGCCAAACCGACGATAGCCCAAATCCTTCGGGCTGGAATCTTCAACACACCTTCTCCTTGTTGATACGCCCGCCTTCGGCGGTCGCATTCGGCTTGCGGCTCGACCGCGGCCCTGCGGACTAAAATTGTCGCTTAGAGAGAGTCGGTTTTCAAGGTTTCAAACGAGAGGGGCTGGTTCAACTCGGCAGTTTTTTCTTCTTCGGTCAGATGATGCGCATGAACCATCTTGTCCAGAATGTCATTGATCTCTTCCGCAGCGAAGTCAGTAAGATGACGCTGGCGAAAGGATTGTCCGTAACGAATGGGGCTCGGCAGCAGCATGGCGAGAAACGCGCCTTCTTTGGCCGTAAGCTCCCCCGGCGTTTTCTGAAAATAATACCGTGACGCCGCCCGGATCCCGAAGATGCCAGGCCCCCATTCAGCGATGTTCATGTAGATTTCGAGAACGCGGCGCTTCGGCACCGTGCGATCCAGCTCTGTCGCGAGATACAGCTCCTTGGCCTTTCTCCAGAGATTTTTGTCGCGAGTCAGGAAAACATTTTTTACGACCTGCTGAGTGATCGTACTCGCGCCGCGAGCGAAGCGATGCTCTTCGAGATCGGTTTCGAGCGCCTCGCGGATCTGACCGGGGTCATAACCGTGGTGTTGGTAAAATGCCGAGTCCTCGCTGATCAGGATCGCGGCCGTCGCAAGCTGCGAAATTTCGGAAAGAGACGTCCAGCCGCTCGGCCTGCCCTTGCGGATTTCCACGATCGGCGGATCGTCGGGACCCTGATACTCGACAACGGGGAAGCGGGTCTTGAGGACGCCGACCTTCGGAAGCGACATCCAGGCCGAAATCGCGCTGATCAAAAGCACCAGGATCAACAGCTCCGCGCCGAGGAGGAACGAAATTTTGAAGGACCTGCGAAAAAGCATTCCGCTCCTTATAACACAGCGCGCGGTAAAAAGGTGTCCCACGAGCCTTGAACTTTCTTGTTTCAGACCTTTCCGAAATGTAAGCTCAAGCAGTGCAACTCCAGAAAAGTAAAAAGAAAAAGCGCGGTTCGCGCTCGCCTTCAAAGACATCCAAGAAAACCACAACAACCGGCAGCCAGGAACTCCTTCCGGGCCTGATCGGGAACCCCTACATCATCCCGAGCAGCAACCGGATTTACGCCAACGAGCACAAGTCGCGGATCGCTCGCGACATTCTCGAGCGTTATACGGGAAGTCCCCTTTCCAAGTTCCGGAAACAAATCATTCTCACCAACTTTGAATACTATCTCGAACGCTTTAAGGAGCTTTGCGACGGCGAGAGAACCAAAGGCTCCGCAATGGCGGTGGTCCATAGCGAATCCGCGGACGTTTCGATCGTCAACTTCTCCATCGGCTCGCCCACTGCCGCTCTGATCATCGAAGTTATCGCTACGGTGGACCCGAAAGCGGTTTTGCTGCTCGGAATGTGCGGCGGCCTGCACCGCTCATTGAAAGTCGGGGATTTCATTCTTCCGACCGCGGCGATCCGGGATGAAGGTTCTTCCGTTCACTTCATGCCGCACCAGGTGCCGGCGCTTCCGACCTTCAAGATCCAGAAATTCGTTTCCGATATCATCGTCGAAAACGGGTACGACTACCGCACCGGCGTCATTCATACGACGGACTATCGTTTCTGGGAATTTGACGACAAATTCAAAGCGCAGCTTTACGAAGAACGCGCCTTGGCAATCGACATGGAAACTGCGACACTGTTTGTTGCAGGTTTTGCAAGCAAAGTCCCGATCGGCGCGCTTCTTTTGGTCTCGGATCTCCCGCTTCAACGCGATGGAATCAAGACCAAGAAGTCAGCGAAAGCTGTATTCAGGGATTACACGGATCTGCATTTGGAAATCGGAATTAAATCGATGAGTGAGATCGCCGAACGCGGCGAGCACATTCGACATTATCGCTGGTAAGTGCACATGGTGAGCGCAACATGCTGAAGAAAGTCCTCGATTTCTTTTCAAACGACTTGGCGATCGACCTGGGAACCGCGAACACTCTCGTCTATGCGCGAGATCGCGGGATCATTATCAACGAACCCTCGGTCGTCGCGATCCATCGCAACTCCCGCGGTCAGACTCGCGTTCTCGCCGTGGGCAAAGAAGCGAAGGACATGCTGGGCCGTACTCCCGGTTCGATTCAGGCGATTCGTCCGCTGAAAGACGGCGTCATCGCTGACTTCGAAGTCACGCAGTCGATGCTGAAATATTTTATCCAGAAGTCGAGCGAGCGCCGGTCGTTCATCCGCCCGCGCATCATCATCTGCATCCCGTTCGGGATCACGCAGGTCGAGAAGCGCGCCGTGAAAGAGTCCGCGCAGTCCGCAGGCGCACGCGAAGTTTATCTGATCGAAGAACCGATGGCGGCCGCTCTCGGTGCCGGTCTTCCGATTCGTGAACCCAGCGGTAACATGATCGTCGACATCGGCGGTGGAACGACCGAAGTCGCCGTTATTTCTCTCGGCGGTATCGTCTACTCGAAGTCCGTCCGTGTTGCCGGCGACAAGTTCGACGAAGCCATCGTCAACTACATCAAACGCAAGTACTCGCTTCTCATCGGTGAAAGAACCGCTGAACAGATCAAGCTTTCGATCGGCTGCGCTTATCCCTTCGAAGAAGAGAAGACTTACGAAGTCAAAGGCCGCGACCTGATTTCCGGCGCGCCGAAAACCATCGAAGTGAACTCCGAAGAAATCCGCGACGCTCTCGCTGAGCCGGTCTCCGCGGTTGTTGACGCAATCAAGACCGCGCTCGAGCGCACGCCGCCGGAACTTGCTGCCGACATCGTCGACAACGGGATCATTCTCGCTGGCGGTGGCGCCCTTCTCGCGAACCTCGATATTCTGATCAAGGAAAAGACCGGCCTTCCCGTCGCTCTTGCCGAAGACCCACTGACTTGCGTCGTTCGCGGGTCGGGTAAGGCGCTTCAGGATATGGATCTTCTGAGAAAGGTCACGATTGTCTGAGGCTCCTCGCGAGTTCGAGCCTGTTAAAGACCATAAAGAAGCCTTAGGCTTTGTCCGCGAAGGAGCGAAAACGCTCTCTGCCGCGATGATCTGGACCAAAAACCAGGAACGCGTCATCAACACGCATCTTTCCGTCTACAGCGACTCCGGAAAGTACTTCTACTGCTGGGCTCCCAAGGAATTCGATCCGGGCTTATTCAATGACGAGCTCAAGCAGTCAGGCGAACGCGATTGTTACTTCAGCATCTCGCTCATGCGGGCAAACATTTTTTTCAGGGCCAAGTATCTGGGCTTCGACCACGCAGGTCTGCAATTCGGGCTTCCCGAAAAGGTTTTTAAGGTTCAGCGCCGCAAAGACTTACGATTCCCGATTCCCGACGGTCATGTCCTCAAAGTCGATTTCTCTGATCCACTCACCCCGGGTAAACCGATCACCAAGAAATGCATGGACATCAGCGCGAGTGGAATGGCCTTCCTCGTCGAAGAGGAGGAGGCTCCGCTTTTTCCCGTGGGACTCATGCTCGAAAACATGACTTTCAACGTACGGGGGCGGGACATCACTGTGGTTGCGGAGATCCGCAATACGCGTCCCACCCGCGCGGACTCCAGAAAGAAAGGCGTCGTTGTCGGCGTTGTTTTCAAGAACATGCGCGCCGCCGACAGTCAGCACATCGCGGCCTACGTTTTTGAAGAAAGCCGGAAATACTTCTCACGATTCATCTGAGCTCAAGTCATGGCGTACAATCCGAAAGATTACTTTTTCAAAAAGGCGAAAGAAGAAAACTACGCGGCACGCTCGGTTTTCAAAATTCAAGAGATCGACGACCGGTTCAAAATTTTCAAACCGGGTTACAAAGTTCTCGATCTCGGCGCCGCTCCCGGTTCGTGGTCGCAGTACGCTTCGCAGAAAGTCGGCAAACAAGGAAGAATCCTCGGGATCGACATTCAGCCGATCAAGATCACGCTTCCGAACGCGCTTTTCATCACTGCCGATATGCGCGATCTCAATCTCGAGCAGGTCATGACTGAACAGGGGATCACTCCTCCCTTCGATGTCGTGCTCTCCGATATGGCGCCCAAAACCACCGGGATTCGAGTGACCGATCAGACGCGCTCTCTGGAACTTTGCGAGCTTGCTCTGGCGACCGCCGAGCGTTTTCTCCGCCCTCGTGGGAGTTTCGTCGCGAAACTTTTCAATAGTGACGAGTTCGAGGGATTCCGAAAGCAGCTACGCGACCGCTTTGGAAGAGTGGAAGTCCTTCGACCCAAGAGCACGCGTCAGGGGAGCAAAGAACTTTTCTTCATCGCGATGCTTTACCAACCCAAAAAACAGGAAACCTAATGTTCGTCTTCTCGAACCTCGCCATCAGTGTTGACGGAAAAATAGCCACCCGCAGCCGCGTGCATTTTCCTATCGGCACCCCGGCCGATCGCGAGATGATGCAGGTCCTTCGCAAACGCTCCGACGCGATTATTATGGGCGCGACAACGCTTCGCGCGTACCGCTCCCCTCTTCTCGTGAAAGGAGCAAAGAAACAGCCGATCAACATCGTCCTGAGTTCCAAGCTCGAAGGCATCTCGCCGCGATGGCGCTTCTTCAAAGATTCCAGCACCAGGAAAATCCTGTTCGTTTCCAAAGATGCACCTGCGTACCGCGTTCGCGAGTTTCAAGACGTCGCCGAGGTCATTCGAATCCCGAGCCGAACCGGGCTCGCCAAGCGAATCATTCGCGAACTTTCGAAGAGAGGCGTGAAACGACTCCTCGTCGAAGGCGGCGGACAGCTCATGTGGGATTTCATCGAACCGAACACGATCGACGAACTTTACGTCACTTTGACTCCGCGGATCATCGGTGGAGCGGGCGCACCTTCGCTGGTTGACGGAAAAGGTTTCGAGCCTCCCGGCGTGGTCAACTTGAAGCTCAAGAGCCTGCGTCGAATCGGTGACGAACTTTATCTGGTTTACGCGAAGACGACGCGCCGAGGCCCCTAGCGAAATCGTCTATCTGAATTGAACGTTGCTCGGCGGAGGACAACCGCGGGGACAGGCTGCCGAGATGTCGCGTGAAAACGACTGCCAGACATTCAAGAGCGAGCCTTTCAGACCATAGGCCATCAGCGAGATCACGGCGAGTACGATCCCGATCATGAGCATGTATTCGACTACGGCTTGGCCCTGCTCGTCCCTTCTCATTCTTAAATTGTAGGGTACAATGGAAACCAATGACAACTAGCGATCCACGACCTCGCGAAAGCCTAATGAAAATGCTGATTTCCATCGTGCTCACGGTGGGCTTGGCGGCGGGCGGCCTGTATTGGGTGAAGATGAGGTTGGCTCCGCGCGCGAATCCGGGCGGCTCGTCCGAATCCGCCGGGCCTGGCGCTGCGAAAGTCGGTGCGGTCATTCCGGATTTCGAGCTGACCGGAATCGAGGGAAAGAAAACCAAGTTTTCGGATATCCACGCGAAAGTCGTCTTGGTCAATTTCTGGGCGACCTGGTGCGAGGCCTGTATGGTGGAAATGCCGTCCATCGTCCAGCTCAGAGACACTTATAAGGATAAGGGTTTTGAAGTCGTCGGGATCAATCTCGACGAAAATCCCGAGGCCGTTCTTCCGAAGGCGATCAAGGAACTCGGAATCAGCTTCCCGGTGTTTAACGACGCGGAAAACAAAATTACCGACTATTTTGATGTGCACGCGATCCCACTCTCGGTGTTCCTGGGGCCAGGTCGGAAAATTCTTTATATTGAAAACGGCGAGAGAAACTGGAACGATCAAGATGTCCACCGCCAAATCGAGCAATGGCTCAGCGATGGGACAGGCTAGATGTGGGATGACATGAACCGTTTTGCGTTGCCGATTTTTCTCACTCGTAAGAACAAGTACGCCGTTGCGGCGATCTGGGTCATTTTAGGCGCCACCCTTTATCTCAGCACCAATCACTTCCCGATTTTCCGTCCGCAGGAACTCCCGATGACCGCGTGGGACAAAGCGGTTCCTTTCGTGCCGTGGACGGTGTGGATTTACAGCTCCGAGATTTTTCTCTATTTCACGGTTTACGGTTTCAGTCGCGATCTCGTGAACGCGAACAAGTACCTGTACTCGTTTCTTTGCCTGCAAGCGACGAGTTGCCTGATCTTTCTTCTCTGGCCCACGACGTATCCGCGCGATTTGTTCCCGCTTCCGGCCGACTTGCATCCCTGGACCGCGCACATTTTCAATAACCTCAGGAACGTCGATACTCCTGGCAATTGCCTGCCGAGCTTGCACGTGAGCAGCTGCTACCTTTCTTCGTTTGTTTATCTCGATGAACAACGCGAGAAATTCCCGATCTTCTTTGGCTGGGCAACGGCGATCGCTGTTTCGACGCTGACGACGAAGCAACATTATATCGTCGACGTCGTGGCAGGGCTCACGATGGCCATCGTGATGTACATCATCTTCCACCGCCTGGTGCCGTACCGAAACGGCGTTCGCGCGAACGACCTGGCGCTCGGCTCCTGCTGATTTTCACAGACTGGTTCGGAAAAGGAAATTTTCACCAAGCAAAGCGGTAATAAAGCTCCTCGAACCTCGCCACTGGAAGCGTGACAAAATCCGCATCCATACCCGGTTCGAGAGTTCCGCGCGTCGGGTGCATGCCCAGCGACTTCGCGGCGTTGTAAGTCACAGCCGCGAAAATCTCCGCGCGACTCATCCCGAGATAAAGCGCCGCAATCGTCATGATCGTCGGGAGGTTCAGAGTCATGCAGGTGCCCGGATTGAAATCGGTGGACAGGGCAACGCAGGCCCCGGCATCGATCAGTGCACGAGCGGGCGCGTGCTGAGCTTTCAAATAGAACGCGGTTCCCGGCAGAAGGACCGCCACGGTTTGCGACTTCGCGAGTGCCTGTATACCCTTCTCGGAAATTTTCAAAAGATGATCCGCCGAAAGGCAGCCGAGTTCCGCGGCCAAAACGGAGGACTCCGTGTTTCCGAGCTCGTCGGCGTGGATTTTGACGTTCATCCTGAGAGACTTCGCCTTTTTTAGAATTTCGCGGGCTTGCGCGACCGAAAAGTAGCCCTCGTCCACGAAGACGTCGCACGCATCGGCGAGTTTCTTTCGGGCGACTTCCGGGAGCATTTTGTCGAGCAGCACTTTCATGTATTCTTCGCGCGAGATCTCCTTCGGAAAAGCATGCGCGCCCAAGAACGTGGTCTGAAACCGCATCTCAGGAAATCTCTTCTTCAGCGCTTTCGCGACTTCAAGAACTTTCACCTCAGTTTTGAGATCCAACCCATAGCCGCTCTTGATCTCGAGCGTCCGCACCCCGTAGGATTTCGCCTTCTCGACTCGTTCGATCGCGAGTTTCAAAAGTTCGCCCTTTGAGGCTTTCCGAGTTGCCTCTACGCTCGCGACGATCCCGCCGCCTTGGGCGGCAATCTCTTCGTAGGTGGCTCCCGCACATCGACGAGCGAACTCATCCGAACGATCGCCAGCGAAAATCAGATGGGTGTGACAATCGACAAGTCCTGGAATGATGGCGCTTTTTTTCTTGAGATCAAGCGCGCGGGCTTTTCTGAATTTCTTGGGAAGCGCCCGTGTCGGACCCACCCAGAGAATTTTCTTTCCGTCATGAACGAGTGCACCGTCTTCGATCCGGCCAAGATCGGAATCGGCGACACGTCTTCCATCGCGGGCGCGCACGCCGCTTCCCGTCAGAATCTCGCTTGCGTGAGTGAGAACCTTGATCATTTCAGCATCGGAATCGATCCGCCGCGCTCACGAAAAGCGCCTCGTCCGATTTTTTGAGCGATCTCGTATCCCGCATCCGCGTGTCTCACGATTCCCATTCCGCAGTCGGAGTTGAGCACTCGGGTGAGACGCCAATCGGCATCCTGTGTTCCATCGGCAACCACAACCATTCCCGAGTGGATCGAATATCCGATGCCGACCCCGCCGCCATGATGAAGGCTGACCCACGATGCGCCGTTCACCGAGTTGACGAGCGCGTTTAAAATCGGCCAGTCGGCCACGGCGTCGGATCCGTCTTTCATGCTCTCGGTCTCGCGATTTGGCGAGGCGACAGAACCGCAATCCAGGTGATCGCGACCGATCACGATCGGTGCTTTGACCTTTCCCTTGCGAACAAGATCATTAAAGACCATTCCCGCCTTTTCACGCTGCCCATATCCCAGCCAACAGATGCGCGCCGGAAGTCCCTGAAATTTTATCCGCTCTTCGGCCATCGAAAGCCAGCGTGCGAGTCCCCGATCTTCCGGGAAAAGTTCCAGCATCGCTTGATCGGTCACGCGAATATCGGCCGGATCTCCTGAGAGCGCCGCCCAACGAAAGGGGCCCCGTCCTTCACAGAACTGCGGCCGGATGTAGGCGGGAACAAACCCCGGAAAGTCGAACGCGTTTTTCACGCCCGCTTTCACCGCCTGAGCGCGTATGTTGTTTCCGTAGTCAAAAACATGTGAGCCTTGCTTCTGGAAGGCGAGCATCGCTTCGACGTGCTTACCCATGCTCTCGATCGAGCGGGCAATGTAATCTTTTGGATTCTTGCGCCGGAGCTCAAGCGCTGCTTCCAACGACATTCCCGCGGGAATATATCCATTGAGCTCATCGTGCGCACTTGTCTGATCGGTGACAAGATCGGGAGCAAAACCTCGTTTGATCAGCTCCCAATGGACTTCGGCGGCGTTGCCAATCAAACCGATACTCAGGCCCTTTTTCGCACGTTTGGCTTCTTCGGCTTTTTTCAGTGCGTCTTCCAGGGAAGTGGCCAGAACGTCGAGATACTTCGTTTCCAACCGGCGTTGCGCGCGAGTCGGATCGACTTCCACGTTCAGTGAGACGGCTCCCGCCATCGAGGCGGCCAATGGTTGCGCTCCGCCCATCCCGCCGAGACCGGCAGTGAGGACGACCCGCCCAGCGAGATCGCCCTTGTAATGTTGTCGGCCCGCTTCCGCAAACGTCTCGTAGGTACCCTGAACGATTCCCTGAGTCCCGATGTAGATCCACGATCCCGCGGTCATCTGGCCATACATCATGAGGCCTCGATCCTCGAGGTCGCGGAAGTGCTCCCAAGTCGCCCATTTCGGAACAAGCATACTGTTACTGAGAAGGACCCGCGGAGCCAGAGGATGCGTCGGCATCACTGCAACTGGTTTTCCACTTTGAATCAGAAGCGTCTGGTCGTTTTCGAGATGGATCAGGCTATCGACGATCGCGTCGAAACACTCCCAGTTTCGTGCCGCACGACCATTGCCACCGTAGACAACGAGGTCTTGGGGACGTTCGGCGACATCCGGGTCGAGGTTGTTCATGAGCATGCGAAGAGCGGCTTCTTGTTGCCAACCCTTGCATTGGAGTTTCGTACCGTGTGCGGCCCGAACTGTTCGGGGTCCCTTTTGGCTCATAAAACCTCGCTCAAAATTTCGCGGATTTCCGGAGAACTGATCACCGATTCGACGGCGTGGATATCATGATGAAGAATTCGGTCTTCGGTGAGCTTCGAAACCTTCTTGCGGACGAGCCGATGTATTTTCTCCAGGGCATCGGAGGACTTCAACGGCCGCAGAAAATCAATCCCCTGCGCCGCTGCCATCAGCTCCATCGAGAGAACGCGTCGGGTGTTCACGAGAACACGCGCGGCTTTTCTGGCGGCCCAGGCGCCCATGCTCACGTGATCCTCTTTGTCCGCCGAGGTCGGGATGGAGTCGACGCTTGCCGGGTGACAGAGTGTTTTGTTCTCGGAAACGATCGAAGCCGCGGCGACCTGGACAATCATGAAGCCGCTGTTCAGCCCGCCTTTGTCAGTAAGGAATGCGGGAAGATCAGAGATCACCGGGTTGACCAGTTTTTCCAAACGCTGTTCGGAGATGCTGCCGATCTCCGCGACGGCGATAGAAAGCAGATCCATCGCGATCGCGATGACCTGGCCGTGAAAATTGCCACCGCTCAGGATTTTCTTCTCCGCTGGAAAAACCAACGGATTGTCCGTCACCGAATTACATTCGCGTTCCAAAACTTCGCGAACAAATCGCATGGAGTCACGAGAAGCGCCGTGCACCTGCGGAATACAGCGCAGGCTGTAAGGATCCTGGACCTTTCCGCAACCAATATGACTCTTCGAAATCTGACTCATGCCACCTGATAGCAAAATTCGGCGAACGTTCTTCGCAGACTGTTGCTGACCGGGATGAGGGCGAACGCGATGAATCTCCGGCTCGAAGGCCGTTTCAGTCCCGCGCATCGCCTCAACCGACATCGCGCCGATCGCGTCTGCGACGTTCGTAAGATGCTCGGCTTCCAAAAGAGCGAGAGTGCCGATCGCCGTCATGAACTGAGTGCCGTTGATCAGCGCGAGACCTTCTTTCGGCCCCAAACGGATCGGCTTGAGTCGAGCCGCGCGCAACGCCTGGTCGCTCGACATCTCGCGCCCGTTGTAACGGGCGCGGCCTTCGCCGATCAGAGTCAAAGCAAGATGAGCCAGGGGCGCGAGATCTCCGCTCGCACCCACCGAACCCTGCGATGGGATCAACGGGCAAATGCCGGCGTTCAGAACATCCAAAATATGTTGAACAAGCTTGAGACTCACTCCCGAGTGACCGAGCGCGAGATTCGTCGCCCGAAGCAAAAGCATCGCGCGGACTTGTTCATCGTTCAAATAACCGCCCACGCCTACGGCGTGCGATCGGAGAAGGTTGTACTGAAGCTGTTCGATTTCGCCGGAAGGGATTTTGACGTTTGAGAGAAGGCCGAATCCCGTGTTCACGCCATAAAAAGTTTCGCCGCTTCGGATCTGCTTCTGTAAAAACTCGTGAGCCCGACGGATTTTTCGAACCGCGCCCGGGGAAAGGACCGCCTTTCTGCCTCTCAAGGCGACATCGGCAACGTCTTCGAGTCGAAGCCGGCCAGAGCCGAGCTTCAGGGGTGTTTGTTTCATAGCAGGGATTCGCGTGCGGCTTTCTTCAGGGCCGTTCTCATATCCGAGATCACGCGGGTGTAATTCTTTTCAGCGAAAATCGCGGAACCCGCGACAAAGACGTCCACACCGGCCTTGGCCATCTCACCGATGTTCGTCGCTTTCACTCCGCCGTCGATTTCGATCAGGAATTTCCTCTTCCCGCGCACCTCGGCGAGGCGCTCGACTTTCGAAAGCGTGCTCTCGATGAACTTCTGCCCGCCAAAGCCCGGGTTGACGCTCATGACGAGAACGAGATCCACGATGTCGAGAACTTCCTCGATCATTGCGAGAGAAGTTCCGGGATTGATGGAAACTCCGGCTTTCGCTCCGCACTCCTTGATCTGATGGAGCAATCGGTCCAGATGAGAGGTCGCTTCGGCATGGACGGTGATGTAGTTTGCTCCTGCTTTAGCAAAGCTCTCAATCCAGTCTTCGGGACGCGAAATCATGAGATGGCAATCCAGAGGAAGCTTCGTCAGCGGTCGGAGACACTCGACTACAACGGGTCCGATCGTCAGGTTCGGAACAAAGTGCCCGTCCATGACGTCGACGTGGATCCAGTCGGCGCCTGCTTTCTCGACTGCCCGGACTTCTTCACCTAATCGGGCGAAATCAGCGGACAAAATCGAAGGTGCGATCTTCAAGTGAGCGGGATTCATGAATGCCCCGACTCTATCACAGGGAAGCCCGGCAGAGAAACAGACTCCGTCGGTTGGCGTAGCGAATCCCCGGGATGAAATTGAGCGTATTGAGCCAGCTCGGGAATGCGGAAAACTGTAGCTTGCACTCGTCTTTGAGCGCGCCGGCCTCGGCCGGAAGGGAGGCCCCACCTTCAAAAAGCCAGACTTCCTTTTGAGTCCGCAGCGTCTCGTTCACGGCCTCAAATCCCATCAGCTTCCGGCTCTGCATGCCCGGCGGCCGGAAAAACGCGGTTTGAAGAGACCGTATCTGAACAAACGGATCTTCGTCCGTGTAGTAGATCTGGCGGATCTCTGGATGCGCCTCGACAAAGTTGTAGAGCAGAAACGGCGAGTACGCCGGTTTGAACATGAAAATGACAAGGAGCACGAAATTAGCGGGGACAAGCACCCATCGGACGGAACGCCGGGTTCTCCGTAACTTGCTCTCGCTCAGACCCTCTAGCCCCAAGGTGATCAAAAAAGGCACTGCCGGAAGCAGCGGGAAAAGAAAGCGAACCTCTTTGTGCGTGATCAAACAGTGCACGACAAAAAACGGCAGCGTCACCCAGGTCAAAACGTGAAGCGGCTTTCGTAACCAACCTGCGATCACGGCGAGAAACGCCAGTGCTCCGATCGGAGGCATCAACTCTGAATAGCGGACCAGATAAAACCAGAGCGGATCGCGACTGAAAGCGTTTGCTCTCCCTTCAACGATATTCGCGTGAAAATAATTGAAAGGCACGAAGGTCCAGCGTCCATATCCCCAAGCGTCCACCACCACACCGAGGAGAGTCACGCAAACCAACGCGCTTAAAAACGAAACGATCGCAGGACGGTCTTTGGAATAAAAAAGGTAACCCAAAAACCCGAGCACCATGACGGCATCCTGATAACGGAACTGGATTGCGGCGCCCATCAGCGCTCCAGCGAGCAAAACATTCCACGGCTTCTTCGCTAAAAAATAAGAACTCAATCCAAGAAAGAAAGCGCACGCACTCAGATTCTCCGACGAAGTGCGAACTCCTACGAAGGGAAGGAAACAAAGAAAAGCCGCGAGTACGATCGCCACTTTTCGCGAGCTCTCGCTTTTCAACCACCTGAAAGATACGACCGTGAGCGCGACGAGCGTTCCCCAGCTGAGGAGCGCGCTCAGGATCCGTAGCGAAAGCGCCCAGTGAGCGGCGTTCTCGACGCCGAGAGAACGTAGAAGAGAAATGACGAGATAATAAAGCCCTGGCTGAAACCAAGGGCGTACGGCTTGCGAATATTCCCAAGGAAGATCCGCGACCGACCCTCGCCCGAGACGTGGAGATAAAAATTCGAGCGTCTGGTAATGCTCGTCCCAGCTAAAGAATCCGACGCTGAAAACGGCTGTTAAAAGATAGACAATGAGAGCGATTCCGAAGGCTTTGATGAGAAGCGATTTCAGTCTGTCGAACTCATCCGCCTGCACGTTCCACCTGAGAATCCACCTGAATCGGAAGGTTTTGTCCCCGCCCGCGAAGCCCGTTCATAAATCCCGCGGCGTCGACTTCCTTCTTTCCTTCCCATTGAAGCGAGACAAGCTCCAAAGCTCCGCTACCCGTCCCCAGAAGGAGCATCCCGGCGCGTTCAAAAAGCTTTCCCTGATTTCCCTGAATATCCGCGCGGGGTTTCGCTTTTTTTACCTTCAACCTTTGGCCACCAACAAAAAGGGAAGTTCCCGGCCAAGGATTCAGTGCGCGCACGCGTCGATCCAATGTTTCCGCCGTTTCGGCCGGATCGATCGTTTCCATTTCCTTTGTGAGTTTCGAAGCGTAGGTCACCAGTGATTCGTTCTGAACCTGTCCCTCGAGTGATCCATCGGCCAATCCGCGCAAAGTCGGCACAATCAGGTCCGCGCCGATCAGAGCCAAGCGATCGTGAAGGGTTCCGGCGGTTTCATCGGGAGTCAGTGTCGTCGTTTCCTGCATCAGGATGTCGCCGGCGTCGAGTTTCTCGACGAGCTTCATCGTCGTCACGCCGCTTTCGCGATCGCCGCCGAGAATCGCCCACTGGATCGGGGCGGCCCCCCGCCAGCGCGGAAGAAGGGAAGAGTGAATGTTCACGCAACCCAGGCGCGGAAGTTCAAGCACGTTCTTTCGAAGGATCTGCCCATAAGCCACGACGACGATCACATCCGGCTTCAGTGCCTCGAGCTTTTCGAATTCGCCGGGAAGCGAAAGCTTCTCAGGTTGAAAAACCGGAATTCCGAACTCGAGCGCTTTCTTTTTCACTGGAGTCTGTCGCATCTCCAATCCGCGGCCCACCGGCTTGTCGGGCTGCGTGTAGACTCCGACTACGGAAAAGTCAGACGTATGTGACCGGATCGACTCGAGCGCGGGAACGGCGAAATCCGGTGTTCCCATGAAGACGACCCGGATCATCGAGCTCAGATTCCTTTAACGCGTTTTTTTGGAGAAGAAATCAGCCACTGAGCTTCGCGCTCGCGTTCGGCGCGTTCCTGTCGCAACTTCTTACGGACCATTTCTTTTTTGAGCGGATTGAGGCGATCGATGAAAAGCTTTCCGTCGAGGTGATCCATTTCGTGCTGAATCGCGACGGCGAGGAGCCCGTCCGCTGACAATGTTTTCGTCAGGCCATCGATGTCCTGGTACTCGATCTTGATCTTTTCGGAACGGCGGACTTCCGCGTTGTATTCCGGAACCGAGAGGCAGCCTTCTTCAAACAGGATCGAGCCTTCGCGGGCGATGATCTGCGGATTGATCACGATCCGCGGCTTGCGATTCTTCACGATCATGCCGCCGGCGACTTCCACGCCGGTGGGAGGCGCGACGCCTTCAGGCAGCTCTTCGGTTTCGTACTCGGTGTCGAGAACGAGGACTCGCTGGAGTACCCCGACTTGGTTTGCCGCCAAACCGATTCCCGGAGCGTCGTACATCGTCTCGAGCATGTCGTCGGCGAGCCGGTGCATGGACTTTTCGACACGAGCGATCGGCTCGGCTTTCTTTGTCAGCACCAGGTCAGGGAATGTATAGATTTTGAGTTTGGCCATCAGCTTATTTACGTCGGAGCAGTGCTATCGCTAACGCCGCGAAAACTCCACTCGGGAGCCAAGCGGCAAGCCATGGAGGCAGTGCGCCATTGGTACCTAGAGATAGCCCTATCGAGTAAAAAAGCCAATAGAAAAAAGTGACCAATAAACAAAGGGTTAGGTCCTTTGCCGTCCCCTCTTCCCGGCGGCTTCGGATCGAGAAAGGGACGCCCAGAATACACATCACGAGCGGGATAAAGCTCAGACTGAACCGGGATTGAAGCTTCACCTCGTACGCCTTGGTGTCCGCTCCGGCTTCCTTCATCCTTTTAATGTATTTAGAGAGCTCAAGCAGCCTCAGGCCGTCCACTTCCTTGTCGATTTCCTGGAAGTCCTTCGGCGTTTCCGGAATCTGCAGCTCTTTTTCGGCGAAGTGCTGGGAGAGCGGGAACTGATCCTCTTTGGAAAAAACAGTGACGGTCCCGTCGTGGAGGTTCCAGCCTTGTTGCCCGAACTCGGCCGTCTTCGCATCGAGCATCTGAACGAGATTGAAATCATCGTCGAACGTATAGACGGCCATTCCGTGAATCGTCTTATTCTTCGCGTCAAATCGCTGCAAATTGTAGATCAGGTTCTTCGAGCGGTACCAGATCTTGTTTTGCTTAATATCGAGATAAACGTCCGTACGATGCTTCATCTGGCGCCATTCGTAGGCGGTGCGCTTGCGAAAAGTGGGCGGAAGAATCCGGTCCTGCATGATCAGAACAACACAGGAAATGACAAAAACGAGAGATAGAAGCAGCGCAACGATTCGGCGAAGCCCCACTCCGATCGAATAAGCCGCGACCAATTCGTTCGTGCGGGTCAGTCCCGCCAAAGTGAGGACCGTCGCGAGCATCGTCGCCGGAGGGCACATCTGGACGACGATTTCGGGGAGTTTCAGCAGATTATCGATCACGATCTGGTTCATGGGATACTGATGCTCCATCAGATCGCTCATGAACGCCTGAAATGCGAAAAGCGCCGACACCGCGATGATCGCGAGTAGAAAATTCTTTAAAAACAGTGCTGCTAAATATCGATCGAGAGTCCGCATTTATATGGCTGATTACTGATTACAGCTTACCGCATACACGGCATTTATGGTATCTTCACCCCCATGCCCAGCGATGTTCAAGCAACCTCATCCCGCAAAAGGTGGTTGATCGAGAACGTTGTTTCTTTGCTCCTGGCACTGCTGATCGTTTTCATGATCCGCTCGAGCCTGGTCGAGGCCTTTAAGATCCCTTCCGGCTCCATGATCCCGACGTTGCTGACCGGTGATCACATCTTCGTCAACAAGTTCGCCTATGGATTAAAAGTGCCGTTCTCGGACGTGGTCACCGATCACCCGATTTACATCATCCATCGCGATCCCCCGAAACGCGGCGATATCGTCGTCTTCAAGTATCCCAAGGACGAGCGCGTCTACTTCATCAAGCGGGTCATCGGTGTACCTGGTGACCATATCGAGATCCGTAACAAGACTCTCTTCGTAAATGAAAAGCCGGTCGAGCGCGTCCCGGTGAACGGGCCGACGGCCGACAAGATTTACAAGGGTTTCGACGACCCGAAGTACAGCTCCACGAACCTCGACATTTACGACGAGAAACTTCCCGTCAACTCCGCTGGCCCGAATACAGCCAATGACAAAGTCGACCACGACATCATGCTCGACAAGACTAACTTTTCGGGCGACAGTTTTGGTCCGATCACCGTTCCCGCCGAATCGCTTTTCGTCATGGGGGACAATCGGGACTTCTCGAACGATAGCCGCTTCTGGGGCTTCGTCCCGTTCAAGAACGTCAAAGGTAAAGCCATGGTCATCTGGCTTTCGCTTTGGGTGAGTATTTCTGATGGCCAATTTATCTTCCGTCCCGACCGCATCGGAACGATTTTGCATTAAGAGTCACACCACAAAATGATTGAACAAGCTGTTCCTGCTCAAAAGCCCGAAGAAAAATCCAAGCGCAAGAAGATGATCGAGAGCATTACCTCTCTTTTCTTTTCGCTTCTTCTGGTTTTCGCGGTTCGCTCGAGCATCATCGAAGCCTTCAAAATCCCGTCGGGATCGATGATCCCCACTCTTCTGGTCGGCGATTACATTTTCGTGAACAAGTTCGCCTACGGCTTGCACTTCCCCTTTTCGGAATACGTTTCCGATCCGGGCCTGATGCTGGTTCACCGCGACATCCCGAAACACGGCGACATCGTCGTCTTCAAATATCCGAAGAACGAGAGCATCTACTTCATCAAACGCGTCATCGGCGTTCCGGGCGATGTCGTGGAGCTCAAGAACAAGGTTCTCTACATCAACGGCAAGGAGATGAAACAGACTCCGGTTCCTGCTGCTGAAGAAACGAAAATCCTGAGCGACGTCGACGAGGCCCACACTCGTGGCGCCAATCTCCATCTTTTTTACGAACAGCTCGATCAGGTGAAGCACTGGGTGATGCTCGACGAGAGCGGACAGACCAATTTCGGTCCGACACAGAACTTCGGCCCGGTGACCGTCCCCGCCGACTCCCTGTTCTGCATGGGAGATAACCGCGATTTCTCCAATGACAGCCGCTACTGGGGTTTCGTTCCTATGAAGAACGTCAAAGGCAAAGCCCTGTTCATTTGGCTTTCGCTCTGGCTGGACTTCTCCGAGAGTAACTTCTCATTCCATCCATTGCGGACGGGAACGATCCTTCGGTAAGAAGGCCGCGAGAAGATCCAAACTCTTTCCAGCGATCCATCTGGCGACGGCCGGAGTGCGTCCGATCTTGGCCGCCAAGCCCGGGCCCTTTCGATAATACCAGGCAACAAAAAGTCGTCCGGGACGCGATCGCTTGAGATATTGATCACGAAAACCTTGAAGAGCCGGAATCGTCCCCGGCCCGGTGTACGCCACGAGCTCCGTTGCGATGAAACATTTGCCGTCGGCAATCTGTTTGTAAGCTTCCTGGATATCTTTCCGATGAACCGGTCGACGTGCCTGGAGGTACTTGCGCATCGTTTCGGAGGCGACGCTCTGATAAGTCATTCCTTTTGAGAACTGAATGTACTTGGCGAGATACGATTTGAATTCCGCGTATTTTTCCGCGCTTCGCGTGCGGTCATAGAGTTTCACCAGGTCCCAGTAGACTCCGGAGATCAGCATGAGCTCCGGAAGTTCTTTCCCTTTATCAAAATGGGAGGGACTCAAGCCTCCGGACGGGACACCTTTGAGGTCTTCCAGAATTTTTATATAGGCCTTGAACGCGCGCGCGGCATCGACAAGATTCTTCTCGTCGTACGACTGCACGCCCTTGCCTGCGAGGGTGATCCGTTGGCGTTGAAGACTGACCTTCTTGGCTTCCTCGGCAAGCGCAATGCGGTCGCGGATCTTTTTCCGGACGTCGTCCAGTTGCGTATCGATCTCGCTCTTAGGTTTGGGCTTGTCTTTATCCGCCATGGAATGAGTGTACTATCCGGCTCCGTAAGGGTCTACATCCACGAGTAAAGGTCGCTTTTGTGCGGCACAAAACTCCTTTGCCTGGAAGACCGCGCGCTGAAGTGGACCGATCTCACTTGACCTGAGCATCAGGTCCCATCGGTAGATGCCCTTCGCCTTCTCCAGAAACGCTTCACTTGGACCGAGGATCTGAACCTGTTCAGTGGCCACCTTCTGCAAAAGCTGACCCACAGCCGTGGCATGAGTCCGGGCCTCTCCGGCATCCGCGCTTTCGAAGCGAAGTCTCGCCAATCGACCAAACGGCGGATAAAGAAGCGCTTTACGGATCTCTTTTTCTTCGGACAAAAGAGCCTCTTCGGTCAGGTTGCCTCGCACGGCCTCCAGAACCGGATTTTCCGGATCGAAAGTCTGGATCAAAACGCGACCGGGCTTTTCACCGCGGCCCGCGCGGCCCGACACCTGGCGGAGGACCTGATATGCGCGCTCCGTCGCACGAAAGTCCGGCCAGCGAAAGAGCCCATCGGCGAGAACCACGACAACCAAGGTGACGCCAGGAAAGTCATGGCCCTTGACCAACATCTGAGTGCCAAGAAGAGCGTTAGCCTTACCCGCACGGAAATCTTCGAGGATCTGTCCAAGGCGGGTTGCGCTCGTGACTTGATCGCGGTCGAGTCTGAGCGGTTTCAACTCCGGAATCAATTTGGGAAGCTCAAGCTCGAGACTTTCGGTTCCCGCTCCCATGGCCTGGAGCTCGCGACCGTGGCACTTCGCGCAGAAATCCGGAATTTGCTCTTGATACCCGCAGACGTGACAACGAAGAAGCACGCGCTTGCGATGGACGGTCAGCGAGATGGAACAGTTCGGGCATTCCTTCACGTCTCCGCAATCCTGGCAAAGCAGGAAAGCCGCGAAGCCGCGCCGGTTGAGAAAGATCATGACCTGCTCCCCGGCGGCGAGAGTGTCACGGATCGTATCGACGGTCTTTCGCGCGAGTGGCGCCTGCACGTCTCCCATGAGCTCTTCTTCTTTCAGGTCGACGATCTCCACGGAAGGCAGCCCTCCGGCGGCGATCCGTTGGTCGAGGCGAACGAGGCGATAGCGGCCCTCTTCCACCCGCTCGCGACTTTCAAGACTTGGAGTTGCCGATCCAAGAACGACCAGAGCTCCCGTGAGTTTTCCTCGAACGACGGCGAGATCGCGCGCGTGATATCGAACTCGATCCTCTTGTTTATAAGTCGGGTCATGTTCCTCATCGACGACAATCAGTCCCAGATCGGGAACAGGAGCGAAGACGGCCGAACGAGCACCCACGATCACCCGAAGCTGGCCCGTTCTCAATGCCGCGGCCATGTCCCTGCGAACTCCGTCCGCAACCGCCGAATGCCAAAGACCCACAGAGGTACCCAGCCCCTCTTCGAAGCGACGGTGAAGTTGCGGAGTGAGCGCGATCTCGGGAACGAGAAGAATCACGCCTTTTCCTTCGGCGAGAGTGCGGCGAGCGAGTTCGATGTAGAGCTCGGTTTTTCCGCTTCCGGTGACGCCCTGGAGGAGCGTGACCTTGAGAGGATCGTTGGAGACGCGCGCTTCTTCGAGTTTCTCGAGAGCGGATTTCTGGGCCGGCGTCAATTCATGTGCCGGAACAAACGGAACTGGCGGCGGAAGAGCTCGCGCAGTTTTTTTCGCGCTTTTTAAGCCAAGTGCGGCCGGCGGTGCCGCGCAGTGAAGCACCTCTCCGATCGGTGAAAAATAATAATCGCGGGTCCATTGGCAGAGCTTCAGAACATCTTCGGTAAAAAAAACATCGTCGCCCACTTCGAGGACGGCCTTGAGAGCCGAAGGCTCCAAGCCACTGGGAAGCTCCGAGAGCGGCTTCGGCTCTTCGACGACAAAGGCGTGCATTTCCTTCCTTCCAAAAGGAACCCGCACCCATCCCCCCACGCGAACCTTCTGCGCGAGCTCTTCTGAGATTTTGTACGTAAAGAGCCCATCCACCGGCCGTGGAACGGCAACGGAAAGAATGCGGCCCGCGGCCTGATCAGCGCAATCCGGCATAATACTTCCGGATCAGCTCCTTGAGAGGTGAAGAATTGCCGGCATCGGTATATCCGTTCGCGAACGGGGCCGGCTCGCTCTTAGCGGAAAAATTGACCTGAACTTCTTGCGTATCCTCTTCGACCTCAAGTGTTCCGCTTCGCGTCGCCTGAGTGGTCGTTCGTGGATAGGGAAGATCCTGGGAGTGGCGGTACTTCGTGAATTGAATGTCCTGCGATCCGGTCATGATTCGAACCGGAAGAAAGCTGTCTTTCTCAATCCAGAGCTGAGGAGCATCGGGCTTGGACTTATCCGCGCCCAAAACCCAGGCGATCGATCCGTTCCAGCGTTTGAGAAAGGTACTCTCTGCCGGCGCGGGCTTGTCTTTATCCGCTGGCGGGGCAGTGTCACTGTCGGTGGCCACCATGATCTCGTTTCGCCGGAGGGCCGAGGCGATCTCAAGGTTATAAGGATCATAGAGAACGAGCAAACTCAGTGGCAGCGCCTCGCCGCGCTTTTCCACGCCGAAAAGTTCCGCACCTGTCGCGGGATCCGTTGCCTGGCTCTTCATGAGTTTCGTCGCCGGATAATAGAGCGTGAGAACTTTGAACTTCTGCCCGTTCGGTTTTCCCGAAGAGTCATAGCCGATCACCTGACTCACGATCTTCACTGACTTGAGGCCGGTGCGCTTCGCAGCCATGCTCTTGATGATGAAATGGGAGGGCGGAATGTACGCCTGCGCCACCCCGATGCCCATCACGATGAAAAGCGCGGTCAGAAACTTCACGAGTTTTTTCCCAGATGCTTCAGCATGATTTCGCGGACTCCTCCTGCAAGCTCTTTTCTTCTGAGCGCAAACGCGAGGGTGGCGTCGATGAATCCGAGCCGATCGCCCGTATCGTAACGGGTTCCGTCGAACTGATAAGCCAGAAGCTTCTCCTGCTGCGCGAGAATCTGAAGAGCATCCGTGAGCTGGATCTCTCCAAGTTTGCCCGGTTTCGTCTCACGGAGACAATCAAAGATCGTCGGAGAGAGAACGTAGCGGCCCGGGATCGCGAACTTCGACGGAGCGTTCGCCGGCTGCGGCTTCTCCACAAGGTGACTCACGTGCATCAGCCGCGAATTGATCATTTTGCCGCCGACGATGCCGTACTTCGACACTTCGGTCTGAGGAACTTCCATCACGCCGACTACGGACGCGTTCTCGCGTTCGTAAATTTCCGTCAGCTGGCGAGTACAAGGAACTTCGGAGTCGATCAGGTCATCGCCCAGCAGTACCGCAAAGGGTTCGCGCCCGATTGCCGGTTCGGCGCAAAGAACCGCGTGGCCAAGACCCATCGGGTTCTTCTGGCGGATGGCTACGAGATTGCACATCTTTCCGATCGAGCGCGAAAGGTCTGCCAGATCGGTTTTCTGTTTCTTGTCGAGCGTGTCCTCGAGCTCGTAGTTATAGTCAAAATGGTTTTCAATCGCCTCTTTATGGCGGGCGGTGATGAGAACCACCGTTTCGATCCCGGCACGAACCGCCTCTTCGACGATGTGCTGAATCATCGGGACGTCAATGATCGGGATCATTTCCTTCGGGACCGCCTTGGTCGCGGGAAGAAAACGCGTACCCAAACCAGCAGCAGGAATGACGGCTTTACGGATTTTCATGGGTGCTCCCTGCACCGCTTCCGCGACTCTGAAGAAGGTTCAATCCGCGAGGTTCCGACCCGGAAAGCGATGCTCTTCGGACTCTAACTCGGCCTTGCAGTCGATGCAAAGAGTAGTGAACGGGAAGGCTTTGATGCGCGCTTCAGCGATGGATTCACCGCAGCGCTCGCACTCGCCGAATTCCCCGGCTTCGATTCGTCGAAGCGCTTCGTTGATCTGGTTCAACGTAGCGCGCTCGCGATGTCGGAGCTGCATTGCGAAACTTTTATCAACGTCGGCGCAGGCCTGATCGATCGAGTCAGCCGCGTTGGAGTCGCTGTTGATGATTTCAGCAGTCGCGACGCGGAGTCCTGCGGAGAGGGTTTCCCGACGCGCTGTCAGTTGTTTTCTATAGGATTCGAGCTTTTCCTTGCGTAATGCCATAAGCGGAGCGACATTTAGCTGCATTAAGATCCATTGTAAAGAAAAAGGGAGAACCATGAGACCACAGCTCCATTGCACCGCATTAAGTATCCTTGTTCTTTCAATTTTCCTGTGTTCTGCACCACAGTCATGGGCTTCAGATTTTCAGTCTGGCCGCACCGCAGCATTAGGTGGGGCAGGCCATGCGGGCCCTGTCTTGAACGACGCGATCTATCAAAACTCCTCTTACATGGCATTCATTCCGACCTACGCGGTGCAAGGCAACTACGCGTGGTCCACTTATCAGGACGGAAGCTACCATTACAAAATCCAGAACGTTTCGGTTCAAGACGGGCGATCGGACCTGTTTCAGGCGGGCCTGGCTTACACGCACCGTGAAGACGGAAGCATTTTTCATCTGGGAACAGGCCGAGCCATCATTCCTAGCCAACTCAGCGTCGGCCTCGGCGGAAAGTATTTCCTTCCTTCCGCATTGACCGGTTCCAACAAGTACCTCGACGGAAATTTCTCCGTCACCGGCGTCCCGATCGAGTCAGTACAAACCGCGTTTATCGCCGATAACATCGCCGAATCCACGACTGGAAAACAGTACGGCTTCTACCGCGAGTTCACGCTCGGAGTGAAATACAACGTCGAAAGGATTTTTCTCCTCTACGCCGATCCTCATTACGTCCCGGATCTTCCGAACAACAGCAAGTTCGGATATGAGGTGGGCGGAGAGTGGCCGCTCATGGTCGATCTTTATCTCCGGGCCGGGGTTTTCCACAGCTCAACCATTCCTACTCTCGGCAACAACACTCGGGGGAACGGCTTCGGAATGGGCCTTGGATACATCGCTCCGCGCGCGACACTCGACTATGGGATCAGTCGCGTTCTCGAACCGATCATCGGAACGGTTCAGGTGATCGAGTTCACGGTCTTCCTGTCGTAGCGGTAGTTAGTCCTTTTTGGTAGAGGGCCGCGTCATTTTCCCGCTGAGAAGAAAACTTGCGGGGCGCCGGTGTACGGATTTTTTCCGATCGCGATCTGAGCTTCAGGATAAGCCGATTTGAAATGGACGTCGCTGAGAACGGACTCGATCTTTCCTTCAGCAGACTTGCTTCCTTTGACGAGAAGAACCGCGCGGTCGGAAAACTCAGCCGCCAGATTGACGTCATGAGAAACAAGTATAAAGGTACGCCCTTCTTTCGCGAGTTTTCGCAGAAGGCTTCCCATCGTCGATTGATGATGAAGATCCATTTTGGAAAATGACTCATCGAGAAGAATGATCTTCGAGCCCTGCGCGATCGCGCGTGCCAGCGCCACAAGTTGCTTTTCACCCCCGCTCAACGTCGCAAGATCCTGGTCCTTGTAAGTCCAGCAATGGCAGTCTTCCATCGCCGCCCGGATCTGCTGCATGTCCTCATCGGACAGCCGATGGCTCAAAAGCGGATGATGGCAGAAACGTCCATCGTCACGGTTTCAAAGGCAGTCAGAGGAAACTCAGCCCTGAGTTCCGCGCCGACATAGGTGATGAGTCGCGCGCGTGAAGCGGGATCGAGCTGCGTGAGCTCTTCTCCCCGCAACCGTACTTGAGAACCTGTTTTCGGGCTGAGGATCCCGGCCACTTTCCAGCACAGTGGGATCCGAAGCTTGGAATTCACGTGACTTGAAGTCGC
>JADMIO011306019.1_pt1 | contig 56509 bp, 50 predicted proteins | sample 8958161 | NCBI WGS metagenome assembly JADMIO01 (sample SAMN16585339, study PRJNA669376) | soil metagenome | isolation source: Crop rotation soil | place: USA: Cullars Rotation, Alabama | collected 2011
GCCGCGACTTCAAGTCACGTGAATTCCAAGCTTCGGATCCCACTGTGCTGGAAAGCGACTCCGGAAGGGGGTTCGCAATGGGATTCGATATTCGGTGTCGCTCCGTGAAACCGCGTGTGCTGCGACAGGTCGAGCGACGGGCGCGTGATCAGGAGCGGAGGAGGCGCCGCCGAGCACCAGAGAGCCGCAGCCGATCGCTCCGCTGCCGGTTTCCGAGCCCGAACCGAACCGGATCCGCTCCCGATCGGGTGGCAGCTAGACCGGATGATCGGGGACTGAGGTTGCCGCTCTCGGCCGGGGCGAAAGGACGCAAAGAGTACTGGACACCTCGACAATCTGAGGGACGTGAAGATGCTCCTCTGCCCGCGCTGCGGCCGCGCGTGGTGGCAGTGGGCACACGCGCGCTCCGCCGACCTGGGCTGTCCTCCGGGTCACGGATGCCGGGTGACTTGCGCGCGGCGGGATTTCCTCGCCACCCCATCCCCTACCCCGGCGTCGGCACATTCCAAGCTGAGAATCCCAGCGGGAGCCGCGCTCTCACCGACCACTGCCCGTCTCCGTCTTCCGCGAGGACGGCTACCTCCTCAGCGGTGAGGCGCATCGGTAGAAGCGGACCGACGCGAGCACCCAGCTGTGCGAGCGACTCGTCTAACTCGTCCTCGTCCACGCGAGCGAGCGTGGCGTGGTGGACCACGTCGGCAATCTCGCCTCCATAAGGTGGGTGCTCGGGGAATGCCTCTTCAATCGCCGCGGTGAGCGCGCCGAAAGGTGCCCCGGGCTCGGGCGCGAGCCAGATGTGGACTCCGGGAATGAATGTGCGCAACTCGGTTAGCTGGAAGTCGAAGGGCTCGTGGTCGGCCACTACCGCACCGAGCCGCGAGAGCGCATCGGGAAGCTCCTGCGGCGGGACGAAGGGATAGAGGAGCGTCACGTGCAGCGGGACTCCTTGCTCCACCATCACCGGGTAAGCCTCACGGTAGATGGTGCCGAGCGCGGGCGAATCAATCAGCACCACTACGGCGGTCTCCAGCGGTGTTGATGAGGGCACGGGCGGATACTGCCAGTCGTCCGCCGCCGTCTCGGCAGAACGAGAACCGCCAGCGTCCCGCAGGAGCTCCTACGAGAGCCGACCTGGACCGATCGCCCAGGACGCGGATCTGCCGCGTTGGCGACGGTCCGCGCCGCCACCGCCGCTGGCGAACTGGCGCGCGGACTGGCGCGCACGCCCCGCAAACGGCTCAGGTGAGCCAAAATGTCTAAGTCTCCAAAACCGGGGGTTGCAGGTTCGAGTCCTGCCGCCCCTGACGATAAAAACCCCGCTCAGGCGGGGTTTTTCTTTGGTTCACCGCGTTGGTCGTCCGGTGTGCGCTGTAGATCGCGATCGTCGGACTCGGCTACGCCGTGTTCCTGGGCACAGTGGATGCCGGCCAAGAACAGCACCGCGGCGAACAGCACGACGGCGAGCTGCAGTCGTCCGCAGTTGTCCGCTCGCCGGATGTGTCGAAGCCGAATGGCCCCGGTCAGCGGAAGGTGACGAGGTCGCGACCGAGTGGCAGCTCCGCGCGTCTCGGTCCCGCACCCGCGGCGTCGATCGGTATCGGTTGCTGGGTCCGGTCGTAGCCGCCGGCGATCAGGTCCTCGACCGGCGGCGTGCGCCCGATGAACCGGAACCGGTCGAAGACGTACGGCATGCCGTCGGCGTCCAGCGCGGATGGCCGGTTCATGACCTGGAAGTGCAGGTGGGGCCCCGACGAGCTGCCGGAGTTCCCCGTACGCGCGAGTAGTTGGCCCTTGCGCACACGCTGGCCCGCACGGACGACGACACTGCCGGGCTTCAGGTGCGCGTAGAACGCGAACCGCCCTCGCCCGAGGTTCAGTATCACGTGATTGCCGTCCGCCTCATCGAGCATCACCGGGCGGGGATCGTTCGGCACCTGATCGGAGAAGCGATCCTGCGCGACCACCACCCTCGCACTGGCAACTGCGATCACCGGCTGATCGTAGGTCGGATAGCTGACATTGAGGCTCGGATCGCCGGTCGTGATGCGGTTTCGCGCGTCGAGCCGGTTGAAGTCGATCGCGAACCGCTGCGCCAGGTGGAGCCGCCCGTTGACCGGTTGGAGCGCGCGACGGTGCGGTCCGTCGCAGCAGCTCCCGATCGCGGCCCAACCCGCCCCGCGCAAGGGCGGACCGAGGACGACCGGAGGGCGCCGATCGACTCTGGCTCGTCCGGCGGTCGACGCGATCGTCTCTGGAACGGGGAGCGCCGGCGGCACTCGCACCACCACCCGGTGGTTGACGACCGCTGGAATGCGACTTCGCCGATCAAAGGTGAGCTCGAACCAGACCACGCCGGTCGTGGCGGGCGGCAGCGTCGTCGTCGGGAGGTTGGATCCGAGCAGCGACATCGCCTCCGTTAGCGCTCCGCCGCTCAGCGTGGTCAGAGTTCGTCCGCGACGTGCGTCGCGCACGGTCACCGAGGTCACGTTCACCGGAGTTTCAAATGCGTTCAGGAGCTTCATCTCGTAGACGAGATGGAAGCGGTTGTCCGCGCCCTTGAACCAGCGCGGCGGAGATGGCACCGAGAGGATGACGGGGGTGTAGCGGTCGGCACGCCCGGCTGGCGCCGCAGTCGACCAGAACAAGACACCGACGACGACGGCCGTTGCGAGGGTGCCGGCCACCCGAAGCATCGGGCCAGGCTACGTCCGACCATTGCGAGAGTCAAGCACCCGGCTACCGTCCGACTAGGGCCCCGTCAACCAGCGGGCGAGGTTCGCCCGTCGAAAGACCCCGCCTGCGGGATTTTCGTGTGCCGGGGGAGGGAGTCGAACCCTCACGCCCCATTGCGGGGACAGCTGACTTTAGGTCGCCCGAGAGTCCAGACGTAGGAGCCGGTGCTTCGAGCCCAGTACCTTCTCGCCCGCTCATTACGCGTCAGGCGCATGGTCGAGCGAGTCAGATATGTCACGGGTGTCGGAAATGCGCGGCTCGCGCATCCCTCAGCGCATCCCTCGGGTCTCGAATTCTTGACCTTGAGCCAGAGTCGCTTGCCCGGCCCGTATGGCTGCGAGGGCTTGCTGGCGACGATGCCTTCAGACCAGCCGTGCACGCGGGACTCGAACACTCAGCTGTCTCTTGGGTAGGCGGCAGCTAATTGCGCTGGTTCGTGAGCGTGCATGCCAGCACGTCGCCGGCCTTTACTGCCACCTGCAGACTCGTTCCACTCCCCGATGGGCCGGGGTTGCCGTTTAGCGTGCAGTCGATCGAACTTGCGTAGTCGGAGAGGCTGGTACCGGAGGCTGCCACCTCCGAGACGGTGTATGTCCCGGCAGCGACCTGATCCGAGCCGGAGGCGCCCTCGCCGGCGCTCGCCTTGACCACCGTCCGCGCCACCTTGAGGTCGAAGCGGCCGGGATCGGAGAGCGGCAGTAGGTGCTTCGTCAGCGTGATCGTCGCCTTGCGGCGGTTGGTCAGCGTGCAGTCCAGTACGTCGCCGAGCTCCACCGTCACGTGCAGTTTGCTCGTCCCGTTTGCGGATGGGCCGGGGCCGCCGTTCAGCGTGCACGAGATCGCAGTTCCGTAGTTCGACGGGCTACCCGAAGCTGCGCTCTCTGTCACCGTGTAACTGCCTGACCGCACCTGGATCGACCCGGAGTCGCCATTCCCCGCGCTTGCCTTGACCACCCTCGAGCCGACCTTGAGATCGAAGCGGCCGGAGTCCGACGCCGGCACGAGCGACTTGGTCAGCGTGATCATCGGCTGCGTAAACTCCGAGACGCGGATCGAGTCAAGCGTGAACGCCGCCCAGCTGTGCGGTGGCACCCACCAGACGGCGTCCGGGTGACCGACCCAGATCGCGTTCGGGCGCAGAGCGCTCGCGATCGGACCGATGACAAGGCTGCCATCGACGAACAGCGAATAGGCCCCGAAGGCTTTCTCCAGGCGGTAATCATGGATTGCCAACGAGCCCGGGAGATTGATGTTCGTCCCCAGGAGGTTCACACGGAGGTAGCTGTCGGCCCAGATCTGCAACACCTTCGATATCCAGGGATTATCCGTTCCGTCCGGATTGTTATTCGCCCAGTCCGCAACGACAACACCATTACCGGAGTTTCCGGTGGTGTCGTAGCGCATGCGCAGGTCGAGCGCAAAGTCGCCCAAGCTTGGAAACGGACTAGGCCGGCTCGGCGCGCCCGCCCAGATGTACGGAAACGTCTGGCCGAAGGGGGCCGTGAAGCTTGCGAGCCCATTGCCGACTGCAATCGACCCGTACGGGGGCGAGACCGTCACCCCGTGGCATGGGTCGGCTGAGATGTCGATCCAGGAGCCAGGGGACTCGTCACTCGTGTCGGGACAAAACCGCTTCCCGCTCGTCGCCACATCCGTGTTCCAGCGCGTCGAGTCGAGCGACGAGCCGTCGAAGTCGTCGCTGAAAATCACCGCAGAACCTGCATTCCCGGTTGCCAGAATCGTCGTTCCCGCCTGCGTCGGCGTCGCCGAGCCCAGGAGACCGACCACCACGACCGTGGAACACAAAGCGCAGAGAAACAAAGTGGGGCGCAAAAAATCCTTCCTCGGAAGCCAATGTCCAGCAATCAGATTTGCTGGCGGCATAAGAACTCGAGGCGCGCCGCCTATGACCGCCTGAACGAAGCGTAGGTGATTGTATCAACCTACGCAATCCCGGGCGAGCAACGCGCGCCCCGCGGCTCGGGCGAGCGGGCTGTATCCGTGCTGTCCCGTCTCACTAAGGCCGTCCGCGTTATCAACGTCGACGGGAGCGTCTCCTGCGAAGCCGTCGGACTCAGCGGCGCGTGGAGCCTGAACGGCCACGGCGGCACGACCGCGGCCAACTTCCTGGGCACGACCGGCTCCAAGCCGCTCGTGCTCAAGACTCCTGCTCTCCTGTCAGCGCATGCTCCCATGACGACGCATGGTCTTCTACTGTTTCCGCTTCACCGGCGCGCAGACCGACGCGCACGCCTCATCATCCGCACTGCTATCTCGGTGCGGGCGTTACGCCGAAGCCAAGGGCCGTTCCGGGACGCGACGGCCCACCGGGTGACCCGCTAGTTGACGATGAAGCTCTGCGCGCTTTGGACGGTGCCGGCCGGTGTGGTGACGCTGATCTTGCCGGAGGCCGCGCCGGTCGGAACCTTGGCCGTGGCCGAGGACCCGGTGCCGGAACTGAACGTCGTCGCCGCGACGCCTCCGAACTTGACGGCGGTGATCCCGCTCAACCCGACGCCGCTCAGCGTCACGGTGCTTCCGACATGTCCGGTTATGGGGGAGATGAGCGTGACCGACAGGGTTGGGGTGAAGTTGGAAACGCTCGTTGCTGTGATTCCTTCAGCTGTCTTGACCGTGATCTTGCCGGTGGTGGCGCCGTCTGGAACTTGCGCTGTCACTCTCTGGGTGCTGGAGCTGTATGTCACGGCGGGAGAGATTTTCCCGTTGAACAGGACTGTCTTGACGAACTTGAGGTTCGTCCCTGAAATGACGACGTTGCTGCCGGTGATTCCGCTCGTGGGGCTGAAGCTCGAGGCGGCGATCGCCGATGGCGCGAGAGCGGCGAAAACGCCGCGGCCGTGTGTGGCGGCGATCACCCGGGGCCCGTCGAGCCGCACATCCATGTCGGGCGTCGTGGGAAGCCCGCTCGTGCCGGGGCCTCCTCGGCCCCAGGTGGCGCCTCCGTCGGCCGACCAGAACACGCCGATGTCCGTTCCGGCATAGATCACGTTCGGCGCCTTCGAGAAGTCGACCGCGATCGAGTCGACGGGGACGTCCGGCAGGTTGCCGGAGACATCCGTCCAGTTCGCACCACCGTTGGTCGTGACGAAGACATGCCCCGGCGTCGTCGGGGTGGAGGCGTTGAACCCGCTGAACGAGACATATGCGGTGTTCGCGTTGATCGTGCTGACGCTGAAGTCGGTCACGTAGCGGTCCGAGCCAAGGACATGCACGGGGAGGTTGGACGCCGTGACCGTCGTCCACGTCGGCGAGGAGCTCAGGGCGTTGTGCGTGTAGCGGACCTCGGTTGGATTGAGCTCCGTGCCGGTCGAGCTGAACGTGGCATCGAACCCGGCGTAGATGAAGTTCGCGGTCGGCTTCGCGGGGCCGATCGCTGTCACCGGGCTGAAACTCGGCGAGATCGCGGTCCAGCTCGGCGCCGCGCTGCTCGCGTTGGTCGTCCTCCAGATGCGATCGGTGCCGCGGTACAGCGTCGTCGCGGAGGCGGGGCTCATCTCCAGCGGTGTGTAGAACTCGTATCCGTCACCGGTGGTAGACGTGCCCCACGCGCCGCTGATCTTGGCGTAGGTCGAACCGCCGTCGAGCGTGCGGTAGACGTCCTTGCCGAAGTAGCTCGCGTAGAAGACGTTCGCGCTCTGGAAGGCGGACGCGCCGCCGTCACCGCCGTGCGTCATGTTCCAGTTCAGGCCCGTTGACGTCGTGAACTTGACCGTTCCGTTGTCCTGGGTTCCGCCGATGAACGTCGCCCCGATCGAGCCGGAGGTCCACCCGTTGAACTGCGTGATCGCGAGTGCGCCGCTGCCGGAGCCGTTTCGGTTGGTGAACGCGGTGTACGGCGAGAGGCCGTTGTACACGCCGCCGTCGCTGCCAATCCAGAGCTTGGCGTCGGGGCCGAAGACGGCGGCGTGTTGGTCGACGTGGATGCAGGTTCCGCACGATCCATACGCGACCGGCGCGCCGGTCACCGTGGTCCCAGAAGTCGTGTATTTGAACAGGCGGATCCCGCCCAGGTAGAAAGTCCCCGAGTTGCCCGGGTCGACGGCCAGGTCGAGGTCGTACGTGCATTGCCCGTTGTCGTTGTTCGGCGGGTTGGGGAGGTTGCACGGGCCGTTCGATTGCGTCAGCGAAACGACGTTGGTGAACGTCGCCTGTGCCGGATTGCTCGTGTTCGCGTTCTGCGACTTCCAGACGCCGGAAAGCTGGCCGAAGCTCGCGTTTGCCGCGTATGCGACATAGAGGACAGCGGCATTCGAAGGGGCGACCGACAAGACGCCGCGAAGTGAATACGTCGGCGGCGAAAGACTGCTCAGCCGCGCCCATGTCGCCCCACCGTCGCTCGAGCGCCAGACGCCCTTGTTGTAGACGGCTGTGTAGATCGTCGTCTTCGGAGACGTTGGCTGCGCGAAGTCTGTGGGGAGCTGCTGAGCCGAAGTCAGGCCGGGAAGCGAGACGTGCGTCCAGCTCGTCCCGCCGTTGACCGTCCTCCAGACGCCGCGCTGCGCGCTCGAGCAGGAGGGATTGCTTACACCGGGATAGTCGGCCACAGCGGCGAGGACCGTGTTCGAGCTGACAACCGCAAGATCGAAGACGAAGCAGCCCTCGAGGAAGCTCGACCCTCCCTGGCGCGCCCACGAGCTTCCTCCATTCGTGGACTTGTAGATGCCGGCGCCGTAGTAAGAGTCGCCCGACGAGTTGGGCTCACCCGTGCCCACCCAGACGTTCTGCGTGTTCGACGGATCAACCGCGATCGATCCCGTCGAGAGCGACGGTTGCGTGTCGAACTTCGGCGCCCACGTCGCGCCGCTGTCCGTCGTCTTCCACACTCCGCCGTTCGCCGTTCCGATGTAGGCGACGGAGGCGTTGGTCGGATCCGGCGAGATCGACGTAGCGCGACCCGCAACCGGAAGCGATCCCGCGTACGTGCCCGAGTTCGCCGACGCGTCAGGCCCTATGGTCGCGATCGGCTGCGGCCCTGCCTTGCCCCAGGCAAGCGCGGTGGTGGGCGCTGCCAGCACAGGGGTGTCTTCATTCGAACGATCGAGAGCATTCGCATCGTCGACCGCACGCTCGAGCGCTCCCGGCGGAGTTTGCGAAGCCGGCTGGGCCCGCTGGTGAAAGAACCACGCGTCGCGAGCCGACACGTCGTCCTCCACCTCTCCGATCGTCGGCTCACCAGGCGCCGCCGTCGACTTCACCGCGTGCGCAGGACGGATCGTGAGGGCATGGACAACAGCGATCGCCCCAAGGACGGCTACCAGTGCGGCTACGAGCGAGATCGATCGTGTTCGCATCAGATAGCGGTTCCAGTATCACGTCGCCGACGGACGTTACAACTCGCTCGCGACGACCCGGACGTTGCCGGAAGGCACCACCTCGGAGCTAACCGCCAGGACGCCTCAGACTGCTCCAGCTTGATTTCGGCCGGCCCCTCGCGACCTTCGACAGCGCGTACGCGTGGTTGGGACGGGATAGTGATCCCCGTCCGCCGGCGCGTCGCTGGGCCTCAGGCCTCCAGTGCCTATCCGTCGGAGGCGGCGAGGAAATCGATGAGCAGTCGATTAACGCGTTCAGCTTCGTCGTGATGCACCCAGTGCGACGCGTCGGGCAGACGTTCCACGCGGTCGAGGTTGGGCACGTCGTCGCGGTGCGGCTCGGCCAGGTCGGAGCCGAGGTAGGAATCTTGCTCGCCCCAGATGACCAGCGTCGGCGCCGAGATCGGGCGAAGCTTTGCCGTGGCTTCCTTTTGGGACTGTCTCACCGAGGCGCGGTAGTAGTTGATCATCCCGGCCGCTGCCCCAGGCTGCGACCAGGCCTCGACGTAGCGATCCATCTCTTCGTCGGTGTAGGGCGGATTCGCGTCGTGCAGGAAGTGCCGGAAGAAGTGCCAGTCCCGCAGGTGTACGACCTCCTCGGGCAGTGCCGGCGTCGCGAAAAAGAAGAAGTACCAAGATTTGCGGAGCTGGTTCGGGTGCTTCAGTCCTTCCCCGAGCTTCCGCGGATGGGCCGCGTTGAGGATGGCGAGCCGGTCGACCACCTCGGGGTGGTTCATCGCGGTGGCCCAGGCGATGCTTCCGCCCCAGTCGTGACCCACAAGCAGCGCGGACTCTGCACCGAGCTCTCCGACCAGTACGCGGATGTCGTCGGCTAGCAGGTTCACGCCGTAGTCCTTGAAGTCCTCTGGCTTCGATGACAGGTTGTAGCCACGCGTGTCCGGGGCGACGACCCGAAAACCCGCTTCCGCGAGCGGCGCGATCTGTCGCCGCCAGCCGAACCAGAACTCCGGGAAGCCGTGCAGCAGAACAAGCAGCGGCCCGTCACCTGCCTCGACGTAGTGCAAGTTCACACCTTCGCCGACCTCGGCGTAGCCCTCCTGAAGCTCGATGCCGACGTCAGGGAGCTGACTGGTGGTGCTCATGAGGACCTCCGTGAGTAGGGGCTGCTGTCGAGACTACATCTGTGGTGGAGTCCGCCGTCAGTGGTTCGACCAGGCGCGCCGAGGCGCGATCCCGTCCCGGTCTGACCGCCCCTACAAGCCGTCAACGGTTCGCGGATACGAAGCTGACTTCAACACGTACCTTCGTCCCGCGACCGGTCATCTACGGGTGACCGATGTCGATCGCCAGGACATCAAGAGGATCATCGCGACCACGCAGGCGGATGGGCTGGCAGCCCGGCACGATCCGAAATGCCGTAAACGTGGTTCGCGTGATCTACCGCAAACGGTCTCCGGTGCGGAGAGCTCCGAGCTCTGTTGCGGACGACGTCGATCTCGCGTCCGGCACACTCCGCGTCAGGCGATCGTGGGATGAGAAGGAGGGTGCGGTCGCGGTCGAGCCAAGTCCGCAAAGGGCGTCAGAACCGTCCCCATCCCGGACGTGCTGGTCGCCATTTTGAGCGACCACAGCCTGGCTACGAGCCGAACGGGAGGGCTCGTCTTTGGACGCTCAGACACCGAGCCGTTCAGGCCTTCCCACGAAGTCATCGCAACTGGCGCACAAGCTGGCGCGCATCGCTCCTTCCTCATCACTATCTGGCCTACCGCGCGGCTTCGGTGCGGTGTCAGTCCACGAGGTACGCGAGTCGCCCTTGCTCTCCTGAGGCCCAGCAGACACGACCGCGGGTGCAGTCGACGGTGTCGAAGCTGCCGCTGTCGAATAGCTGCCACGTTTGGCCCTGGTCGAGCGTCACGTTACTGCCGGTGGGACCGACGACGATCGCGATCCGCCCCGTCATCCACGAGGCCCCGGAGCGGTACTCGTTGGGTGCGTCGGAAACAAGAGCCCAGCTGTCGCCGCCGTCCGAAGTCAGCGCCAGAGCGTCTGGCGCGAGGCTGGGCACCGTGAAGTCCCCGCCGACGGCGAGCCCGTGGCGCGGATCGCGGAACGCGAGCGCGAAGATGCCCGCAGTCGGCCCGCTGTGGATCGGCGTGGTACTTACCTCCCAGTTCTCGCCGCGGTCGGAGGAGTGAAATACGCGCGCCTCTGCCCCTCCCCCCGTGCCCAACCAGGCGTCGCGCCCGCCGGCCGTCACGAGGCACTCGCCGCTTGCGGCAAACGCGAACTCGCCCGGCAGAGCCGGTGGCATCTCACCGCTGGCGACATCCCAGGTCCGGCCACCGTCGTTCGTGACGATGATCCGGAACCGACCGTTGATTGGATCGGACACGGCGAGCCCATGCTTGCGGTCGAAGAAGGCCATGCAGTCGTAGAAAGCACTTGGCTCGTCGTTCACGAAGGTCAAGGCCCAGTGTTGACCTCCATCCGAAGTCACGTATACGCGAAAATCGTCGGTGTTGTCACCGAGCGAGAGAATCACGGCATGATCGGCGTCGAAGGCTTCGATGTCGCGGAACTGCAGACTCGAGGTGCCCGGAGGGCCGACTTGCTGCCAGGTTTGCCCGGCGTCGACCGTCCGTAGCACGGTACCGAGGCTGCCACTCGCCCAGGCAACGCTCGCGCTCACGGCGGAGACACCGCGGAGCCGCGCCATCGAGCCAGTGGGCGTCAGCTGCCAGCTGAAGCTCGACTTGCCCGCGGAGGCAAGGGGCAGCACCAGTGAAGCGAGGACAACAGCGGCTGCCAGCGATGGAATTCGCCTCCGCACGTAGCGGATCGTAATACCGCGAGCGGCAATTGCCAAGCTCGTGGGCCTAGAACGCCTTGGCCCAACTAGGAGCGCAGTGCGTCCGCAAGTCCTGCCTCCCGCGTGTGGCCGCCTTTCGCCCGGGCCTGCCTACCCGCCAGCAAGGTGCTCGATCTTTCTGGCACGGGGGATGAGGCATGCGCCGCCTACGGAGGTGAAGGCCCCTGGGGCCTCGGCTCCACCATCGGCGCCAGCATGGCCGCGAGCGTCGGCGCGCCGCCGACGAGGTCGTCGAAGCGCTCATGCAGCCTGTACAGCCAGGAGTCCGGATCTTCGAAGCGCCGCCTGGCGCGCTCGCGCTTCCCGACGTCGTAGAAACGGCGGGCCCAGAGCGACGTCGGCTTCGCCAGCCGTAGCGCGCCGACCAAGCCCACACCCGGCACGAACACCGCAAGCAGGCCAAGCGTCGGCTTCCCCTTTAAGAACGTCACAAGGGCAAGCAGGACATTGGCGGCCACCAGGGCGAAGGCGACCAGCCTCGGCTCGCGCCCGCCGTCATGCAGGTCGAACGGCGACAGCCCGATCAGGAAGAGCGCGGCGAGCAGCGCGCCCATCACAGAGGCATCGATCGAGCGGTGACCCTCCTTGCTCCAGTAGACGTCGCGTAGGTAGAGCCAGAGCGCGAACTCGTCGAGCGTGAAAGCCGCGCCGACGCCGAAGAAAATGGCGACCAGGTCGCGTCCGATTCCCTCCGGCCGGAAGGCGATCTCCACCAGGCCGCTCAAGAGCACGAAGGCGATCCCAAGCACCAGGTGGTGCAGGTGGACGCCGCCGGCGCTGCCCGAGCCCCAGCCGCGCACCCGCGCGATGCGCGTGTACGTTCGGGTGAGGACGAACGTGACGAGGAAAGCGCTCAGCAGAAGTGCGGTCGGCTCACGGCTCACGCTGCCCTAGACACCCGAGCTCGCCGGACCGTTACAAGCGGCCGCGCCGTTCGGCGCACTCTCGGTAACGGATCTGCTGCCCCGCTGGTCAAGGAGGCATGGAGCTGTCGTTTGCCTCGGTCGCAGTCGTCACTGCTGTTGGGGTTGTCGCGCCCCTCGTTCTCTCTCTCGCGCATCTGAGGCTGCCCGCGATCGTGCTCGAGATCGTGCTCGGAATCCTCATTGGACCGCAAGTGCTCGGCTGGGCGCAGCTCGACGAGCCCGTTCGCGTGCTCGCGCTCGTCGGTCTCGCATTCCTGCTCTTTCTGGCGGGGTTGGAAATCGACCTGGAACGTCTCCGCGGCCGTGTCCTTCGGCGGACAGCCGCCGCATTCGGGCTCTCGTTGGGGCTCGCACTGCTCGTTGGTTACGGCCTCCAGGCCGCCGACCTCGTCCGCTCTCCCCTTCTCATCGCGACCATTCTCTCGGCGACCGGCCTCGGGATCATCCTGCCGATCCTCAAGGACGCCGACGAGGTTTCCACGACATTCGGCCGAGTTGTCGTTGCCGGCGCCTCGATTGCGGAGATCGCGCCGATCGTGCTTCTGTCGCTCTTCTTCTCCGGAGAAGGCGGCGGCGGGAGCAAGCTCGTACTCCTGCTTGCGTTTCTCGCTTTCGTGGCGGCGGTCGGGGCGGTCATCTTCGGGCTCGAGCGCTCACGGAGGATCTCGGCGGCGCTTCTGCGCTTGCAGGACACGAGCGCCCAGATCCGCGTGCGCGGCGCTTTCCTCTTGCTCGCGGTCCTCGTCCTGCTTGCCTCGAAATTTGGCCTCGAGGCCATCTTGGGAGCGTTCTTTGCCGGCGCTACCCTGAGGCTCGTCGACCGCGACCGGGCGATGACTCACACGTTCCTCCGCCCCAAGCTCGAGGCGGTCGGGTTCGGTGTCTTCGTGCCGTTCTTCTTGGTCTCCACGGGGATGAGCCTCGATGTAGCGAGTCTGTTCGAAAGCAGCGCTACGCTCGCGCGCGTTCCGATTTTCCTCGTCGCACTCCTCGTCGTGCGCGGCCTTCCGGCTCTCCTGTACCGACCTTTTGCACAGCGGCGCAGCCAGCTCGTTGCCGGCGGGCTGCTGCAGGCGACGTCGCTCAGCATCCCCGTCGTGGCCGGACAGATCGGCCTTCAACTCGGGCTGATCTCACCGGAGAGCTACGTCGCGCTCGTAGCCGCCGGGCTCATCTCGGTGATGCTGTTCCCGTTGCTCGCGTTGATGCACATCGGGGCGGCTCCACGCACACGAAGCCGGCGCCTTGCCCTCGCGCGGGGTTGAATTGACGGCCCTCAGGGGTGTAGCGTCGCGCTGGTGCCCGAGCTCCGTGTCGAAGGGCGGCCCGCCGCCGACGAGACCGTGCTGGTCGCCCGGCTCCGCGAAGGAGATGAGCGAGCCTTCGAAGACGTCGTCGTTCGCTTCTACCCTTCGATGCTCGCCGTTGCACGCGGCTACGTGCGCTCGAGGTCGGTCGCCGAGGAGGTCGTCCAGGAGGCATGGGTGCGCGTGCTGAACGGCCTCGACCGCTTCGAAGGGCGCTCGTCGCTGCGCACATGGGTGCTCCGTATCGTCGCCAACACGGCGCAGACTCGCGCTGTTCGCGAAGCGCGCGTGGTGCCTATGGCCTCGCTCCAAGGAGACGACGGCGAGCCCTCCGTCGAGCCCGACCGTTTCCGAGGTGCGGGCGATCCCTTCCCGGGGCACTGGTGGGCGTATCCCACTGACTGGCGGACCGTTCCCGAGGAGAAGCTTGCCTCCCAGGAAACGCTCGAGATCGTCAAGCGCGCGATCGAGGAACTGCCGGACCTCCAGCGAACTGTGATCACCCTGCGCGACGTCGTCGGTTGCGACTCCGACGATGTCTGCGAGACGCTCGAGATCACGGAAGGGAACCAGCGTGTCCTGCTCCACCGCGCCAGGGCGAAAGTGCGCGCCGCACTGGAGAGGCATCTCGATGTCTGAGCCGACGAACGAGTTCGAGCACGGCTACACCTGTCGCGAGGTCGTCGAGCTCGCGACCGAATACGTCGAGCGAGCGATGCCGCCGGAACTGGTCGAGCCTTTCGAGATGCATCTGAACTTCTGTGATGGCTGCTTCACTTTTATCGGCCAGATCCGTACGGCCGCGGAGCTTGGCGGCCGGATCGAAGAGGAGCAGGTCCCGGAGGAAACGAAGGCGAAGCTCCTCGCAGCCTTCCGAGACTGGCGGCGCAGATGAGGGCTTACAAGTTTCTCGCCGCGGACGGGACCGGGATCTTCACCGGCTTTGCCTGGCCGCTCCCGAACGCAAGCCCCGGGACATGGGTCACATCCGAGGTCGAGCTCTGTCGCAGCGGCGTGCACGCATGTCGGCCGGATGACCTCTCCTATTGGATTGCACCCGCGTTGTACGAGATCGAGCTCGGCGGCGAGATAGTCGAAGCCGGGATGAAGGTGATCGCCCCCCGCGCGCGCCTCGTACGGCGGATAGAGGCGTGGAACGACGCCATGCGCGAGGAGTACTCGCAGATGTGTATCGCGCGCGCGGGTGAGCTGGCAACGGCAGCACCGTCGCTCACGCCGTGGTCGCCGCCGCCCGAGGCAGCTGCTGCCGGGCCGGCCCTGATGAGTTTCATCGCCGCCCGCTTGGCGGAAGCGATCGGCGGCCTACAGGCATATGTCGACGAGCGTGCGCGCCAAAGCGGGTGGCTCGCCGAGCGGCTCGGCCTCGGGTAGTCCACGCCGCTGTAACGCCCGCTGCGCGTCGTTGGTCTTTCACTCAGATCAACGTCCACAGGAGGAGTGAGATGAACAAGATGCAAGCATCAGCCGTCTACGTCCAGACGAACGAGACCGACGAGAACCGCGTGGTCACCTTCAGCCGCGCCGCCGACGGAACACTCGGTGAGCGTGGCTCGTACGTGACCGGCGGCGCCGGCGACGGCGTCGCCCACTTGACTTCTCAGGGCTCGCTCGTACTCACAAGCGACTCCCGGCACTTGCTCGTGGCGAACGCGGGCAGCGGTGACGTCAGCCTCTTTGCCCTTGCGTCGAACCAGCCGTCGCTCGTCCAGACGATCGAGTCAGGGCCGGCGCCGAAGAGCATCGCCGAGCACGATGGCCTCGTGTATGTGCTCAACACCGGCGGGCCGACCATCGCGGGCTTCCGCCTCGTCGATGGCCGCCTCGAACCGCTGCCCGAGGCCGCGCGTTCCCTCGACCCCGATTCCGACCCGGCGCAGATCGGCTTCACGCCCGACGGCTCCGCGGTCGTCGTCACTCAGCGCGGCACGAATGCGATCGCGCTCTTCCCCGTCGACGACTCCGGGCGGCTGGGACAGGAGCGGGTCCAGGCCTCGTCGGGGCCAACGCCGTACGGCTTCGCATTCACCCACGGCGGCACGCTCGTCGTGACGGAGGCGTTCGGCGCCCAGGTCGGCCGTGCCGCGGCGTCCTCCTACGTCGTCCGCGACGGCTCGCTCACCCCTGTCTCGCGCTCGGTCGGCAACGGCCGCAGCGAGATCTGCTGGGCGGTCGTCAGCGCCGACGGACGCTACGCCTTCACCACCAACTTCGCCGACGGAGCGGTTTCCCGCTACGCAATCGAGGACGACGGCACCCTCGCGCTGGAAGACGCCGCCGCAGGCATCGCGGTCGAGGGCCATACCGGCCTCCGGGACGAAGACCTCAGCAGCGACGGCCGCTTCCTCTACGCCGTCGACGCTGACAGCCAGCAGGTCTTCGGATGGGCTGTGGAGTCCGATGGAACGCTCTCGTCGATCGGTGCCTGGGACGGGCTTCCCGCCACCGTGGCGGGCCTCGCAGCGAGCTGAAGCTTGCGCCTGGAACCCCTGTACCGCATCAGGTTCACGACACCCGAAGCGTGGAAGGTCGAGTTGCGCGGTGCAGGAGGACTCGAGGCACAGAGTTTTCTGATTGCCGAGGGGCGCTCCGAGGGGCGCCTCTCGGCTCGCTGTCGAGCCGCGAACTACCCGCGCACGCGTGTCGACGGCACGCTCCTCCCCGACTTCCGCGGCGTCCTCGAGACCGATGACGGCGCAACCGTCCTCTTTGCATGGAACGGGTACGCCGTGCCCCGCCCCGGGGCGAGGCTCGGGCTCGTGGGGAGCATGACCCACACCTCAGGCGACGAGCGTTACTCGTGGTTGAACACGGTCTGTTGCGCCGTCGCAGGGGAGGTCCGACCGGGTGCCGACGGCAGCGGCCACGAAGTCGTTCTCGACGTCTCTGAGCTCGTCTGGGAGCCGCTCGTGTAGATGCGGGCTCCCACGCAAGGTGACGTCGTGGCCCTGTACGGGATCCGATGCAGCAGCATGGATCCGCCGCAACCCTGTCCCGGCACAACTCGTGGAGCGTCGGCGCGGATCTAGTTCTCCGGCTCGCGCCGGAGACTGGCCACGCTCGAGAGGTTGCCGCATATTCAGGATCACTCAGGTTCGAGTCGCCAATGTCCCTCACGCTAGAGGCGCTTTCGGAGCATCCCGAAGACCCCACGCACGATCTCGCGCTGGAGCTCTTTCCCCTGGCGTGATGTCATGAACTCGGTGAGGGGGTCGCCGGGCGGATCAGACGCCTGCTTCCGCTTCCCCGCCTTCGGCCGCTCCCCGTCCGGATGCGGACGTGACGATGCCTCCACGCGTTTGGCCAGCGCCTCGGCTGCGGAGTCGCGTTCGAGCCGGCCGCCGTACTTCGCCCACAGGGGCGACGCCTTCGCGGGCGACTCGAGATCCGGAGCCGGCTCCATGCTCGCGCGCGGCGCGCGCAGGCGAACGTGGACGACCGGCGTCGGCACGCCTCTCTCGTCGAGCACCGTGACGGCGGCCTCGCCGATTCCTAGGCTCGTCAGAAGCTGCTCGAGGTCGTAGAGCTCGGACGTCGGGTACGTTCGGACGGTCTTGCGCAACGCAGCTGCGTCGTCCGGCGTGAACGCGCGCAGTGCGTGCTGGATCCTGTTTCCGAGCTGCGCGAGCACCGAGCCCGGCACGTCCGTAGGGTGTTGCGTGACGAAGAACACGCCGACTCCCTTGGACCGGATCATCCGAACGGTTCGCTCCACAGACTCGAGAAAGGCGTCGGTCGCTTCACCGAAGAGGAGGTGAGCCTCGTCGAAGAAGAAGACGAGCTTTGGCTTGTCCAGATCTCCCACCTCCGGCAGCTGCTCGAAGAGCTCGGCAAGCAGCCACATGAGCACGGTGGAGAACAGCCGTGGCTTCTCCTGGACGGCGGCGAGCTCGAGGCACGAGATCACGCCGCGCGCGTCGTCCGCCGTCCTCAGCAGGTCGCTGATTTCGAACTGGGGCTCGCCAAAGAACTCGGTGCCGCCGCCGTCCTCGAGCTGAACGAGCGAGCGTAGAAGCACACCGATCGTCTGCTTCGAGACGCCTCCGATTCCCGCGAGGTCGTCCTTTCCTTCCTTGGACTCGAGGAACGCGAGCAGCGCGCGAAGATCTGCGAGATCCACGAGCGCCAGCCCGCGCGCGTCGGCATAACGGAAGACGAGCTCGAGGCTCGACTCCTGCGTCTCGTTCGAGCCGAGCACCTTGGCCAGGAGCTGCGGCCCGAAATCAGTCACAGTCGCACGCACCGGCACGCCCGGCCCGATCCCTCCGAGCGAGAGCAGCTCGACGGGGTAGGCGCTCGGCTCGTACGCGAGACCAAGCTCGGCCATCCGCTCTGCGGCCTTCCCGGCCGGCGCTCCTGGGACGAGGAGGCCGGAGAGATCGCCCTTGTAGTCCGCTGCGAAGACGGCCACACCGGCTTCGGAGAGCTCCTCGGCGAGGAGCTGGAGCGTTCGTGTCTTGCCGGTCCCGGTGGCGCCGGCGATCAGGCCGTGGCGGTTCGACGTCGCGAGTGGGAGCCGAACGACGGCCTCCGCGTCGAGCTTTCCCTCGTACACGCCGTACCCGAGCTCGAGCGCCGCACCCTTGAATGCATATGCCTCGCGTATCGACGCGGCGAGAGCCGTCACGGCGGAAACCATAAATGGACGCGGTCGACGCTCACCGCTGCGGGGCGAGCGGGGCGCGACCCGTCACACGCAGACGTTCACGGCTCCTTTTCAGACCTCGGCTTGCATGCCGAGAAGGGCCGTGAGGCTGAACGCCCTCGAGATGCGGACGCCGGTAGATCTTCCGGGCGTCCACGTGTCCGCGGTCCGTCTGTCGCAGAGGATCTTCGCGACGTTCACAGGATGCGCGCGAGAACACGCCAAGCTTCCTAGCCCGGCTTGGGAAGGGCGCCGACCTGCTGCAGCACACCCGCGACGTCCGTGACCGCCCAGTATTCGACGATCCTCCCGGAACGGACGCGATGGATGGCGATCCCCTCGGTCTCGATCTCCTTGTTCGTCGCTGGTATTCCGAGCAGCTCTCCCGCATGGACTCCACGCCCGATGATGCGGCTCACGACAAGGTCGCCCTCCGCCACCTGCATGGCGACTTCGTGACGGCCCGGTGTCGCGACCCTGAAGATCTCGGCTGCACGCTTCATCCCGTCCCGATCCAGGGACACACCCGGGATCGGAGGGTTGTGGGCGACGAAATCCTCGGCGATGTAGTCGTCGAGGATGCTCCAGTCGCTCCCCTGGTTGTCGTCGATCGCCTGGACGTAGCGCCGGACCAGATCCTTGTTCTCGTCGATTGACACGCACACCCTCCTTCTCGTGGGTCTCGTGGCGCGCCAGGCTATCAACGCGAGCTCGAGGGCCCCGGCGTCGGGAGCAGGCTCGGCTTCGCAAGCTCGCCTGCGCCCGCCACCGTCTCAGGCTCGGCGACCGCGGAGGCCGATGCGAGGACGCGTGCCTCGTCCGCCCGGCTCTCGTAGTGCAGGTGGGCGGCTCGTGGTCTGAAGTCCAGGTCAGTCGAGCGGCGCTGCCGGAGCTTGCCCACGTCCTGCGCGGGGTTCGTCGCGATCAGCTTCCGTCGCACGGCTCTCGCCAGGATCGCCCGCAGGATCAGGAGCTGCCTGTTTGCGGTGCAGGCCGAGCGGCCCTCCTGCACCTCGCACCACCATCGCTCGATGCGCTCGGGGGTGACGGCCTCTTGCAGGTTCGAGTCCTGCCGCCCCTGCTGGCTTGTATGCCGGCGCCGGGTAGAAACTCGGCTTGGGTCGCCTACTTCTTGGCTCTCTTCGCCTGCCGCTTCTCCTTCAGCGTCTTTTGAGCCGGCTTCTTCTCCATGCTCTTCTTCGTGTTCTTGTCCTTGCTCGCCATGTCCTGACCTCCTATATAGGTGGTGGTGAGACCTTGGTGCGGCCCTGGATGTCCATCTGACTCTGGCGGACGTATCGCTCGCTCTATGTCCGTCTCGCCTCCGCGGGACGCATGGTGGCTATCCCGTCTTCATCGACCTGAACCACGTAGCGTCCTTGATCTCGGCCGCTTGTGAAGCGTTTGAGCCCTTTGGGTCGGCGGGAAATGATCGCGTGGGTGTCGGTGCGGGTCTCGATTGCGTAGCCCTCTTTGACCTTCTGGTCGAGGAATGCGTCGAGGCCGTCCTTGCGAGTGCCCAGCGGGTCGATCTCTCCCACGGACACGAGTATCGCAAGCGAGGCAAAGTCGCTGAGTGTCCAACGGGGGTTGCAGGTTCGAGTCCTGCCGCTCCTGCTGGGTTGATCACAGCGAAATCGAGCTGCCGGTGGAGCCAGGCAGCGAGGTCAAGCAGCGTCTCGGCGTAGCTTTCGTTCCGGCGGCGATGACCGCGACGACGTCGTCGGCAGCCCGACGGCGTTGTCGGTTCTGAGTGGTTCCGCTCATCACCGATCCTCTTCGGCGCGTCTAGGAGTCGCCTACGCTGCGGGGAGCGCTCGAACCTGCGCCCCTCCGCGAGGTGGCAGGGCACGCAACCAGATGGAGCACGCCCACGAAGATCACGAGCAGCCATCCCTGAACAGGTCGGCCTTCGCCGCCACCTGGCACTGCCTCACGGGCTGCGCGATCGGCGAGGTCCTCGGCCTCGTGATCGCGTCCACACTGGGTTGGAGCAACGCACCCTCGATCGCGATCGCCGTCGTGCTCGCGTTCTTCTTCGGCTACCTGCTGACTCTGCGACCACTCGTCGCCGGTGGTGTCCCCCTTCGCAGGGCGGCGCGAATCGCCCTTGCTGCCGACACCGTCTCGATCGCGATCATGGAAATCGTCGACAACGCCTTCATCTTGCTCGTCCCCGGCGCTATGGCGGCCGGGCTCAGCGACTTTCTTTTCTGGTGGAGTCTCGGGGTTGGCCTCGTCATCGCGTTCTGCGCCGCATTCCCCGTCAACCGCGCGCTGATCGCCCGCGGGCGCGGGCACGCCGTCGTGCACGCATACCACTAGTGGCGCAGGCGTCCGCAAGTCTTGCCTCCCCGGGCATGGACGCCTTCGCCGGGGCCTCCTAGAATCGGCCGAGCAAAGGCTCGATCTTCTGCGACGGGGATGAGGCAGTCATTGGAAGCGAGCAAGCGGTCGGAGCGAGTCGAGGCTGCCGCGACGCAGCGTCGGCCACCTGAGACGGGTCGCGGACGCGGGTCGTAACGTGCCTCGTTTCGTAGGTCCGGCAGACGCCCTCGTTCTCAGTAGACCACGCCTCGAGAAGAAGCTCGACAAGTGTCTGTCCAAACGCCTGGCGCTTCTGACAGCGGATGCAGGCTTCGGCAAGTCCACTCTTCTCGCGACGTGCGCCGGGAAATGGAACGCGGGCTGGGTGGAGTTGACGAATGAGGAACGGGATCTCGCCGCTGTCGCCGCACGGGTCCTCGCAGCGATCGCGGCTGCGGGCATCACTCCGCCCAAGGGGGCGCGCGCGTTCACAGACGCCGTCACCGGAGCTGATGACGACGGCGAACGAACAAGCGCGGTTGCCTCAGCGCTGTGCCGCTCACTGGCGGATCAGCTCGACGCCGAGTTTGTGCTGATTCTCGAAGACGTCCACAACCTCGGCGCCCGCGTGCCGGCCGTCCAGCTGATCGAGGCGCTCGTGCGCCAGGCTCCTCCCCGTCTCCACATCGTCCTCTCTTCCCGCTCGGCGCCGCCGTTCGGAACGCAGCGACTCCGCGGCCAGGGCCAGGTCGTCGACATAACGGGCGCCGAGCTCGCGATGACGCGCGGCGAGGTCGGTGCGCTGGTCGGCAGAACACTCGACACCGACGCGGAGGCCCTCGGAGGCGCTCTCTTCGCACTGACCAGCGGGTGGCCGGCAGCCGTACGTCTCGCAATCGAAGCCCTCCGAGACGTGAGCCCGGCCGACCGCATGGGCGCTGTCGAGCGCCTGCGACGAGCAGACGGCCCGCTCCTCTCCTACCTTGCCGAGGAGGTCTTCACCCGTCGCGACCGCCGGGTCCGGAACCTCGTCGCTTCTGTGGCGCCACTCGAGCGGTTTACGATCGGCCTCTGCGAGGCGATCGGCCTCCCCCGACCTGAGGAGACCGTCGCCCAGCTGGAGCACCGGGGATTTGTCGTGCGGCGTACGGCGGACAGCATCGTCCTCCATGCGCTCGTGCGGGATTTCGCCCTGGAGTGCCTGCCGCTCAGCGACGACCGCCGCAGGGATGTGGTGGGGCGCGCCTCTGAATGGTACGAGGCGCAGGGGCAACCCAGGGAGGCGCTGGCGGCGGCAATGTGTGCCGGCGATCCGGGCCTCGTTCGGCGCCTCCTCCTCGAGCGCGGGGAGCAGCTGCTCAACGAGCAGGCGTTCGAAGCCGTCCTGGACGCAGCGCGCAGCCTCCCTCAGGGGACACGAGACCACGCGATCGACCAGCTCCTGGGCGAGGCGTACTTCAAGCGCGGGGACTTCGACATGGCGGCGAACTGTCTCGAGCGGGCCGCGGGCGACTCGATCGAGTTGCCGGCCAGGCTCGCGTACCTGATCGGCGCGGTGGAGTCAGAACGCGGACGGCAGGACGCTGCACTCGCCGCGTTCCGGAAGGGTCGGATCGACCTCGCCGCGACCGCGGACGAAGCGCTGCTTCTCGCATCCATGGTCCGTCCTTACTGGAATCTCGGCGATGTGTCCGAGGCGCGCGAACTGGCCGCTCGCGCGCTTGCGGCTGCGACGGCAGCGCATGACCCATCTGCCCTCGCGGCCGCGCATGCCGCGCTCGTCGTGAGCTCCGTGGGGCTGGAGCCGCACCTCGTCGACGACCACATTCGCCGCGCACTGGCCGCGGCCGAAGAGGCCGGCGACACGGGGACGGCCGTCCGCATGCGGCTCAATACGACGCATCACCTCGCGCCACGCGAAGCTCTGCCGGAAATCGACGAGGCGCTGCGTCTCGCCGAGATTTCGAGTAGCCGCACGAACCTCGCGTACGCCCTCCATAGGCGCGGAGAGGTTCAGTACTACCTCGGGCGGTTCGACGATGCGGCGGTCGACCTCGAACGAGCTCGCGCCATCAACGACCAGCTTGGTTCGACTCAAGCCTCGTGGAACCTGATGTACCTCGGGGACATCGCGCGCGAGCGTGGAGACCTCGTCCGCGCCAAGACGGCGTACAACCACAGCCTCCGCATCGCGCGCGCTGGACCGGATGCACAAGGGTTGAGGGGCGCACAGGCGGGCCTGGCGCTGGTCATTGCCGCCGAGGATCCTCGCCAAGCCCGAGACGTCGCGGCCGAAGCGGTCGCCGTCGCGCGGGATTCCGGTCACGATCTCGCCTCGGCGCTGAACGCCGCCGGGTGGGTCGCTCTCCACGCCGGCGATCGGGAAACTGCCAGTGCGTATGCAGCCGAAGCGGCGGAGAGTGCGAGCCGTCAGGCCTTCGAGCCCCACCTGGCCGAGGCGATGGAGCTCACCGGCATGTCCGGGCCGCCGGAGGCGCGGCTCCCCCAGCTGGAGGAGGCTGCCTCGATCTGGCGGTCGCTCGGCAACCATCTCGCACAGGCCCGCAACGAGCTCGTTGCCGCCCGCCTGCGTGGCGAGCGCGGCGCGGCAGCCCGCCTCGCCCGGCGCCTGCGCGCGTTCGGGGTGCGAGACCGTGCCGCGGCGGCCGCGGGGCTGCTCTCGTGCCTTCCGCCCGAAGCGCCGGAACCGATCACGATTCGCACCCTCGGTGGTTTCGCCGTCGTGCGGGAGGGCGTTCCCGTCGTGACGTCCGAATGGCGGTCCCGCAAAGCGCGCGACCTCCTCAAGATTCTCATCGCTCGACGCGGATTGCCGACGCCGCGGGACGTTTTCTTCGAGGCTCTCTGGCCGGGCGAACCGCCGTCTGCTCTGCCCAGACGGCTGTCCGTGGCGCTCTCGATGCTCCGGGCCGTGCTGGATCCTGCGAAGCGCTTCCCGCCGGATCAGTTTGTCGCGGCTGACCGCGCTGCGATCTCCTTACGCCGTGCGAATCTCGCGATCGACGTCGAGGACTTCATGAGCGACGTGCAAGCGGGCCTCGCGGGGGACGACGATCGTCTTCTCACCGCCGAGCAGGCGTACACCGGTGACTTCCTCGAGGAGGACGTCTACGAAGACTGGTCCGTCGGCCTGCGCGAGGAGGCTCGCGTCCACTACATCGAGGTCGTGCGCGTTCTTGCACGCAAGGCGGCCGCAGCCGGCGACATCGATTCTGCGGCTCGTTACCTGTTTCGCATCCTCGAGCGCGACGCCTATGACGAGACGGCTCACCTCGAGCTCGTCACGGTGCTCGAAGGCGGGGGACGACACGGCGAGGCGCGTCGCTGCTACCGGGCGTACGAGGCCAGAATGGCCGAGGTCGGCGTCGAGCCGGTGACATATCCAGTGCCGTCTCGGTCCTAACATCGCTGAAACACTTGGCGGGAGGCTGCCCGTGTGGAGACGTTCGTAGTTCGAGTATTCGCAGCCGTCGGCGGCGAGCCGCTGACCCCGTTGCGCGGGCTCGTCGAGCACGTTGGCTCAGGAAGCCGGGATCCCTTCGAGAGTCCCGAGCGCCTGATCAGCCTGCTCGAATCGATGCTCGCACGGCGGTGCGACCGAGATGCCGCCGACCGCGAATCGAAAGGAGGAGTCGCATGAGGGTTCTCATCGCCGCCGCACGCCGGAAGATCCTGATCGGCACTGTCGTGGCTCTTGCGGCCGTCGCCGTCGTCCCGTTCGCGCCAGCGAGCGCGCCGGCACATTTCACCCAGGAGGTCGACCAGACCTTCCTCGCATCACTCACCAGCGCCGTGTGTGGATTTCCCGTCTTCGTCACACAGAGGGGCATGGCCAAGGTGACGTTGTGGTACGGGCCGGACGGAACCACCGTCGTCCGCGAGCTGGACTGGGGCCCGGGGTTCCGGACAACCTTGTTCGCCCCCACGCAGGGCACATCGTTCTCTTATCCGACCGGGGGCACGCTGCGCACGAGCTACCCGGAGGGCACCGATCTCGGTGATCCGGCGATCGCGACCTTCACCGGCTTCACCCGCAAGATCGGCAGCGATCCGGCCGAGGGCGGCCGGGTCGTGATGTCGGCCGTCGTGGTCTTCGTCGATCCATCGGGGATCCCCGGCATCGACACCCTGGACACTCTCTCGGCCACCGGCCATTTCCTCGGCGACACACTGGAAAGGCGGTGCGAGGCGCTTACCGCACCAGCCCTGTAGGCGACATTCACACGGGAGGAGTCCTGATGACCAGGCACGATCGCCGCGCTCAAGGCCGGTTCGCCGGAACAGGCCGGGGAACAGACTCGCTCGCGGCTCAATTGAGTCCGGTACCGAAAGGGGAAGAGATGACCACTCGCACGATCAGGCTGGGCCTGTGCGGGCTCGGTGTGGCCCTGGCTGCGCTCGTCGCCGTTGCCAGCGCGCGGCCCGCCTCGCTCATGCTCGGGACGAACAACACTTCGAACGCGCAGACATCGCTGACCGGCACCACGGCGGCTCCAGAGTTCTACGTGAAGAACATGAACGGCGGTTATCCCGCGATCAAGGCGGAGAGCGCCGGCGGCGGCGCTGCTGCCGTCTACGGCCTGCACAACTCCGCCAGTGGGCCCGGGGCCGGCGTCCAGGGGGTCTCGCTCTCGACTGCGCAGGCGGCGTTCTCCGTCCACGGCCTGCTCTTGTCTACGACCCCTGGTCCGAACTCGGCGGCGGTCCGCGGTGAGAACCGCGGCACGAACGCATACGGCTACGGCGTCTGGGGCTCGCACGCCGGTAACGGCGTAGGCGTGTTCGGCACTTCGAGGAACAGCTCCGGCGTCCGCGGCGAAAGCACGAATGGCACCGGCGGGTGGTTTTCCGCGCCGACCGGGGTCTTCGGCTACTCGCCCACGTACCAACTCGGCTGGGGGGTCGCCGGACGGGCGGACGGCGGTCCGGAGGCGCACGGCGTCGACGGCTACAGCCACACTGGCATCGGGGTCTACGGCCAGTCGGCCGGGACGAGCAAAACCGGTGTACACGGAGTCGCGAACGTCGGCCCGGGCGCCTCGGGCGTCTCCGGCGAGAGCTCCTCCGGCGCCGGCGTGTACGGCTACAGCTCTGGAGGAACTGGCCAGGGCGTCTCGGGAGTCTCGGCGGCACCGAACGGCACCGGCGTGATCGGAACGGCAAACAACGGCGCCGGCGCCTACGCGGTCGAAGGCACGAGCTCGAGCGGCACCGGCGTCTACGGCCAGTCGACCTCGAGTCTGGGGAAGGGCGTGTACGGGGTCGGCCTCGGCGGCTACGGGGGGAACTTCATCGGCCAGACCGGCGTCTACTCGTACTCGGGCGCAGCCAACGGCGTCGGCGTCGTTGGTGTCGCCAGCGCCGGACTCTCCGGCGTGTACGGCCTCTCGGCTAGCGACTCGATCGGGCCCCCGCGGCCTGCAGGAGTTCGTGGCGTGCAGACGGGCACTTACGGTGTCGGCGTGTACGGTGAAGCGACCACACCTGCCGGCCTCGCCGGCTGGTTCGAAGGCGACGTCCTAATCACGGGCACCTGCTTCGGCTGTACCGGACCCAACTCGATGAAGATCGACGATCCGCTCGACCCGGCGCACAAGTACCTCCAGCACGCCGGAGTCGCGTCCTCGGAGCAGCTCGACCTCTATAGCGGCAACGCCGTCACCGATAAGCGCGGCTTCGCCACCGTCAGGCTGCCGCCCTGGTTCGAGGCGCTGAACCGCGACTTCCGCTATCAGCTGACGGTCGTCGGCAAGGAGCACTGGGACGCCCGAGCTGCCGTGTGGGAGGAGATCGTGCGCAATCGGTTCACGATCAGAACCGACCAGCCTCGGGTGCGCGTTAGCTGGGCGGTGACCGCAGTCCGGCACGACCCGTACTCGAAAGCCCGCCGGAGCGCCGTCGAAATCCGCAAAACGCGGTCGGAGCAGGGCACGTACCTGCACCCAGAAGCCTACGGGAAGCCAAAGCGAGCGGCACTCGGGTACTTCCCGCCTGCGAGGATCCCGCGAGGGCCGACGCAGAACCGCTAGCCGGAGGACTAATACTCCGGGGCTGATTTCGGCTTCCACTCGGGGATGCGCGGCTTGGTGTGACATGGGCTCTCCCGATCTGCCGCGTGTCGGTCAATACGCACACGACCTGTGACACGCGCCCGCGAATGGCGTATCGTTGGTTTCGGAAGCTACAAAAGGCGGCAAAGAGAGGGCGCCGACGTCCGCGAGTGAGGAGTGATGGCGATGATCGGAGAGGCGACCCCCAGCCCGGCTCCTCATCGTGCTTGGGCCCACTGCGAGTACGGCGAGACCGCAAGGCGGCGGATCGAAGCACACCGGTTGCTGCAGGCCCTCGTGGGCGCGCTGCTGGCCCTGTTCGTGCTCACGCTCTCGCCGGCCCCCCGACAGGCTTCCAGCACCGTCCCAAGCGCCTCAGCCGCCACGCTTAGCGCCATTCCTCTTGCCGCCCAGTCGCTCGTCTCGCGCACCCTCGGGCGCGACCAGCGCTCGTACCGGGTTCACCGGACCGGAAGCGGACTCTCCGCACGCAACGCAGCCCACGGGCTCTCCACCCGCTTCGCTCCGGACGGAATCCTGGTGCGCTCGGGTGAGGACACGCTCTCGCTGCGCGTGCGCGCAGCCGGCTACGGGCGCTCGCTGCGGCCGGTCGCGCCTGCGACACCCGTCAGGCACGCAAACCGCGTCTCCTTCCGGCGGGGGCCGCTCACCGAGTGGTATGCGAACGGCCCGCTCGGCCTCGAGCAGGGGTTCGCCCTCGAGGCTCCGCCCGCTGGCGAGGGGTCGGGACCGCTGACGCTCGACCTCTCCCTCTCTGGCAGCCTGCACCCGTCGCTCGAGACCGGTGAACGTTCTCTCAGCTTCGCCGGCTCGGCCCTCCGCTACACCGGCCTTGCTGCCTTCGACGCCCGCGGCCATGGGCTCCGCGCCCGACTCGAGCTGCGCGGACGGACGCTCCTGATCCGCGTGGATGATCACGGAGCCTCGTACCCGCTCACGATCGACCCCTTCTTCCAACAGGCCGAGTTGCGCGCCTCGGACCCCGGCTACCCGGAGGATCCATTCGGCCTGACGGGAGTCGCGCTCTCCGGGAACACGATCGTCGTGGGTGGTGAACGCTCGCGCACCCCCCGTGGAGACGCGCAGGGGGCCGTCTATGTCTTCGTCAAGCCCTCCGGCGGCTGGGCGACCGGGGCGGAGACGGCCAGGCTGACCGCCTCCGACCTCCGAGCCGGCCTCGGCCACTCGGTTGCCATTTCGGGCGACACGATCCTTGCCGGTGCTCCCTACGGCGGGGCAGGCGCCGCCTACGTCTTCGTCAAGCCGCCCGGTGGCTGGACGAACAGCACCGAGACGGCGGAGTTGTCTGCCCTGCCCGGCGCTTACTTCGGCGAGGCCGGGGTGTACTTCGGTCTCTCGGTGGCCATCGCAGGTGACACAATCGTCGCCGGGACTCCCTGTACGCCACTCGATCCGACGTTGGGCAGCTGCGGCCCCGGTGCCGCCTACGTCTTCGTCAAGCCGCCCGGCGGCTGGGTGAACGCAACCCAGACGGCCAAGCTCACCAGCTCCGACGGCGCCGGTTACGACAACCTCGGCGGCGCGGTCGCCATCGGAACGGACGGGACGATCGTCGCCGGCGCGAGCGGGGCAGACGTCTCCGGTCACACGGACCAGGGCGCCGCGTACGTCTACGTAAAACCGGTTACAGGATGGGCGAACGGAACCCAGACGGCCAAGCTGACCAGCTCCGACGGCGCCGCCAACGACAACCTTGGCATCTCGATCGGCATCGCGGGAGACACCGTCGTCTCCGGTGCGTGGCAGGCAGACGTCGCCGGACACCAGAACCAGGGCGCTGCGTATGCCTTCGTCAGGCCGACCGGCGGATGGGCGAACGGAACCCAGACGGCGAAGCTGATCGCCTCCGACGGCGGAGCAGGCGACCACCTCGGCGCCTCCCTGTCCATCTCCGGCGACACGGTCGCGGCGGGCGCGTCCGGCGATCCCTTCGCGCCTTCGCCTGGCCTCGCCGGGGTCTACATGTTCCTCGAGCCGGGCGGCGGCTGGTCGAACGCGACCGAGACCGAGAAGCTGACTCCGCTGGACGGCATGGCCTGGCCCTGCGTCGGCCGGTCGGTCGCAACCTCGGGTGACACGGTCGTCACCGGCGGATCGTGCAAGATCGTCCGCGTCTTTTCGCAGGCTCCGGCGACGATCACCGTGACGAAAGAGCTCGTTCCGGCCTCAGATCCCGGGCGTTTCGACCTCAAGGCCGCAGGAAAGGTCGTCAAGGCCGCCGCGGGCAACGGCGGCGCAGGCGCGAACGGGGTCGCGCCGGGGACCTACCGCGTGGCTGAAACTGCAGCTGCCGGGACGAACCTGTCCGGCTATGTCACATCGATCGCCTGCACGATCAACGGCAACCCGGGCCCGTCCGCCGACGGCCGAACACAGCTGGACGTCACCGTGGCCGACGGCGATCAGGCGGCGTGCACGATCACCAATCGCCGCAGGCCGCAGGTCACGCTGACCAAGCACCTGGTTCCTGCGTCGGATCCGGGCCGCTTCGACCTCAGGGTTGGCGGAATGGTGGTCAAGGCCGGCGCGGGTGAAGGTGACACCGGCTCGGCGACGGTGACCGCCGGGAGCTACACGGTGTCCGAGGTCGCTGCCGCCGGGACGACCCTCCTCGACTATTTCAGCTCGATCGCCTGCACGTTGAACGGACAGGCCGGACCTTCCGGAACCGCCTCGAGCCTGAACGTCACGCTCACCTGGGGTGACGTGCTCGCCTGCACGATCACCAACAAGCCCGGAGGGACGGTCACGCTGACCAAACAGCTCCTACCGGGAACGGATCCCGGTCGTTTCGACCTCAGAGTCGGACAGACGCTCGTAAAGGCCGGTGCGGGGAACGGCGGCTCGGGCTCGGCCCAGTTCCTTCCCGGCAGCTATCGCGTGACCGAGAGCGCCGCTGGTGGAACGACCCTCTCGAACTACGCCACCTCCATCGCGTGCACCGTCAACGGCAATCCCGGCCCCTCCGCAAACGGGACGACGCAGCTGACGATCATGGTCGCGGCCGGCGACCAGATCGCCTGCACCCTCACCAACAAGAGAAAGGCGACCGTCACGCTTACGAAGCACCTCCTCCCGGCCGGCGATCCAGGGCGCTTCGACCTCAGAGTCGGCGGGAAGGTCGTGAAAGCGAGCGCGGGCAACGGCGACTCGGGGTCGACCACTGCCGGCGCGGCGATGTACACACTTTCGGAGGTCGCGGCGGCGGGGACGAACCTCGCCGACTATTCGAGCTCCATCGCGTGCACGCGCAACGGCAACCCTGGACCGAGCGGCAACGGCGCGAGCCTGAACGTGAATGTGTCCTGGGGCGACGTGCTCGCCTGCACGGTCACAAACCAGCGCAAGTAAGGCCCATCGCTACCGAGGCCGCCGCTACCACGATCTTGCCGTCCGCCTGCGGCACTACGACCCCGCGCCGGGCCTTATGGTCAGTCATGGCGCCTTTCGTCCCGAGAATCCCGTCCGGGCGCCGGCGGAAATTCAGCGCTTGGTTTTGGCGGACGTGGTCGTGCGCTTGCCGGATGACCTAGTCGTGCGCCTTGGAGGCGAAGTACTTCCGCTCGCACGCGCTCCGTTCTCGCCGGCGGGCGCCTCGGACGCGCGTATTAAGCACTAGGAGGCGGGCCCACAAGACGCCGAGCGGCGTCTCCTCGACGATTTCGGTGTGGCCGAACTCTTCGACCGGCACGCGTTGGCCCCACCGGCTGCGCCGGCTACGGCGGGCCATTGTGTTGGAACGCGGGCTTCCGAGCGCGCGATCACTCGGATGGGGTTAGCGCCTCATGGCTTGGGCGGAGAGAGGCGTTGACAAGGCCCACCAGAGACTCGACGTCGACGTCGCCGCCGCTGACGATCCGAACGGCGATTCCGTTGATCACGATCATCACGAACTCGAGGAGGTCAGAGAGATCGACGTCGGTGCGCAGCTTGCCTTCGGCCTGCGAGCGGGCCAGACCAGCCAGGAAGGCGTCGTCCGGCGGCCCGGCCTTCATCCGGCGCTGGAGCTCGGGGTCATGCCAGAGGCGCACCTCGGTCTCGACGAGGACGCTCAGCCAGTTGCGGTCTGCCCCGGCGATCGCCCGTACGACGGCCTCGACTCCCTCCTCGGCGAGCACCTCCTGATAGCGGAGGTTGTCGGCGATCGCGATCGCGACGAAGAGGTCGAGCTTCGAGTCGAAGTAGTGGAAGATCGCGCCCCGCGACAACCCGATCTCCTCTTCGAGTCGCGCGACCGTCGCGCCCTCGTAACCGTGCTTTGCGAACGCGCGCCGGGCGCCCTCCAGAATCTCGCTCCGACGCGCTTCGAGGTATTCGTCGCTCACCTTTGGCATGCCTCTAATTTACAAAACCGTACAGACGTATTATTATCTGTCCGTGTTTCGGAACCGCTCGCTTGCCGGCCTGATCTCGGCGGAGCTGGTCTCGTTGACCGGCTCTGCGATGACGTTCGTCGCGCTCCCGTGGTTCGTCCTCGCCACAACCGGGTCGACCGCCAAGATGGCCTGGGTCCTCGCCGCCGAAATGCTCCCGGTCGCGGTGTTCGGGATCCCGGCGGGCTCGGTCATCGCGCGGCTCGGCGCGAAGCGGACGATGCTGGTGTCCGATGCCGCCCGCGGGCCGCTGCTGCTCGTGATCCCGATCCTCCATCAGACGGGACATCTGTCCTTCGCGGCTTTGCTCGGCGCCACGTTCGCAATCGGCCTCTTCACCGCCCCGTACTTCGCCTCGTCGCGAATCGTGATCCCGGAGGTCGCAGGAGAGGACGAGCAGGCGGTCGCTCAGGTCAACGCTGTTCTGTCGGGCGCGAACCAGGTCACGCAGATCCTCGGTCCCGTACTTGCGGGCGTCCTGATCGCAGCGACGAGCCCGTCGACCGTTCTCGTCATCGACGGTTGCTCGTACGTGATCTCGTTCCTCATCATCGCGCTCGTCGTTCAGGCCGGCCGCCGCGTGGCCGCGACGGCCGAGTCGCAAGGAGCCCTCGCGGGCATTCGCTTCCTGATGCGCGACCGGCTGCTTGGACCGATCATGATCGCGGCCTGCGCGGTCAACTTCATTGCGCTCGCGCTCGAGCTCGGCCTGCAGGCGCTTGCGTACTTCCGCTACGACGGTGACGCCCAGATCCTCGGCTACCTCTTCGGCGCGTTCGGCGTCGGGGCGCTCCTCGGCGCGGTCGTGGCGCAGCGGCTGACCCGCACAGTTGACCTGCTGAAGCTCGCCGCCGTGGCGGTCGTCGCCGCGCCGCTGCCCCTCTACCTGCTCGCCGTCCCCTTGCCCTGGGCGGTCACCGTGGTGGTCGTCGGCACGTTCGCGTTCTTCACCCCGCTCGTCAACGCGCCGCTGATCGGCGTGCTCACAGTGCGGACGCCGGAGGCGCTCCGCCCCAAGGTGATGTCCGCGGTCATCACGGTCGTGACGATCGCCGGCCCGCTCGGATTCCTCGCGGCAGGCCAGGCACTTCGTTTCGTGTCACTTTCGACCTTCTTCGTCGTGGTCTCGGCCCTCATGACGGTCGGCGCCCTAGCCTTCGCGGCGGCGCTGCTCAGGAGCGACGGCCGGACCGAGGTCGCGTCGGTGCCGGATCCCGCGGGCGGGGATCGGCTCACGACTCGCAGCGCCTGAAGCTGTGTGCCGGAAGGCGCCCCTCGAAGACGCTGAGCTCGGGGATGCCGGTGGATTACGTCTGCTGCTGACCGCGGTCGGCGAGAAGCTGCTCGAGACGGTCGAGGCGTACGTCGATCGAGTCGAACCTGGCCTCGAGGCGTCGCTCCGCGGACTCGTCTTCGGCGGCCTCTGCCGCCGCGAGCCGACGTTGGACACCCGAGATGAACGCGGACGTGATCGCCGCGACAAGAACGGCGACGAACGCGATCGCCCACAGCATCACGAGGCCGGCGACGATCCGGCCGGAGACGTGCTCCGGCGTGACGTCGCCGTAACCGACGGTCGTCACCGTTTGCAGCGCCCACCAGATTCCGCGCCCGATATTGGGATATTCGGAGTGATCGAGCGCCCACATGGCGATCCCGGAGACCACGACGACGCATGCTGTCGTGACGACGATGACCCAGGCCGCCCGCGCGATCGAAATGGGTTGAGACATGCGGCGCGAGATGCGCTGCTCGAGGGAAGGAGGTCGACGCGGTAGTGCCATGCCCCAAGACGTTAGGTCCGGGGCCGGACGGCCCGCACGGGGAATCCGCGTGCGCAATGCCGCTAGCTCTCGGTGGTCGAGCGGCCGACGAACTCGATGCCGTACTCCTTGCAGCCGACGGCCGAGCTCAGACGCCGCTCTAGACTCGACAACAGCGTGAACGCGCACGACCACCATGCGCACGGGGGCCATTCCCACGGCGTGGCGGCCGACGCCGACCGGCGCCGCCTGACAATCGCGCTCGCGCTGATCCTCGGTTTGATGGCCGGCGAGGTCGTCTTCGGCATCGTCGCCAACTCGCTCGCGCTGCTCTCCGATGCGGCCCACATGGTCACCGACGCGGGTGCGATCGCGCTCTCCCTCCTCGCCCTCCATCTGGCCGCCCGCCCCGCGACGGGAGCGATGACCTTCGGGCTGAAGCGCGCCGAGATCCTGTCCGCGCAGATCAACGGAGCGACGCTCCTCGTGCTCGGCGGCCTCATCGTCTACGAGGCGATCGCGCGCCTGATCGATCCGCCCGACGTGCACGGGCTGACGGTGCTCATCGTCGCCGGCGCCGGCATCGCCGTGAACCTGCTGGCGACCTGGCAGCTGGCACGAGCGAACCGCGCGAACATGGCGGTCGAGGGGAGCTTCCAGCACCTGCTCACCGACCTGTACGCCTTCATCGGCACCGGTCTCGCGGCGATCGTGATCCTCGCGACGGGTTTCGACCGCGCCGATCCGATCGCTTCGCTGTTCGTCGCCGCGTCGATGCTGTGGGCGGCGTACCGGCTCCTGCGCGCCTCCGGACGCGTGCTACTCGAGATGTCCCCGGAAGGGCTCGACGTCGACGCGGTAGGGCGCGCACTCGCGTCGCATCCGCAGGTTGTGTCCGTCCACGACTTGCACGTATGGACGATTGGATCCGGCTTTCCGTCGCTGTCGGCGCACATCCTCGTTCCGCCCGGCGACGACTGCCATGGGGTCCGGCGCGACCTGGAGGGCCTGCTGGCCCACGACTTCGGCATCGAGCACACAACCCTCCAGGTGGATCACGAGCGCCGGCACGAGGGGTTGCGTATCTCGTCGCTTCCCCCCAACGGCCGAGCTTCCGGCTAGCCGACGCCGATCCTGAGCGCGAGCTCCTCGGAGATCGCATGGCGCGTCCGTCCGACCTGGATCGTCAGCGGGCCGCCGAACGGCGCGCGGGCGAACAGCTTGACGGACGTCCCTGGGACGAGGAGCAGGTCCGACAGGTAGCGCAACACCCCGGACTCGTCCGGAATGCGCCGGATCGTCGCTTCCTCTCCCGGCTCGAGGGACGCAAGCGTGCGCAGATTCGAGGGGGCGAGCTCGAGATTCGCGTCGGGGATCGGATCCCCGTGGGGATCGTGCGTGGGGTAGCCGAGCGACTCGTCGATGCGGGCCTCGACTTCCTCCGAGAGAACGTGCTCGAGGCGGTCGGCCTCGGCGTGGACGGCATCGAGCTCGAGCCCGAGCGTCTCGGCGAGGTACTGCTCCAGCAGCCGGTGGTGCCTGATCACCTCGATCGCCACCTTCTTGCCGGCCGGTGTGAGGACGGCCCCGTGGTAGCGCTCGTGGCGGACGAGTCCCATCGCCGTGAGTCGCTTCAGCACGGCTGTCGCAGACGACGCGGCAACCCCCATCCGGTCCGCGATCGCCGACGTCGTCGCGCGCCCGTTCTCCTCCTCGAGCTTGTAGATCTCCTTGAGGTAGTCCTGGAGCGATTCGCTCAGATCGCTTGATTTCAAGACGACCTAATATACAATTTCGCCGTGCCTAAACCTTTCTCGAGGCGAAGGCTCTTGGTCGTCGCGGCACCCGTGGCTGCGGCTGTCCCGATGGCCCGCCTCCCCTGGGGAAGCGACAGCTCCGCGGCGGTGTCGCAGCAGGGCAGCCACCATGCCGCGCTCGGCCACGCGGCGATGATCCGGGACATGGTTCCCGCGCCCGGCGTGCCGGGCGCCCTCGACGTCCTCACCTATCCGCCCCCGCCATTGCCACACCGACCCGGCCGGCTACGGCGGTACGACCTCGCCGCCGTTGACCGCGATATCGAGGTTGCCCAGGGCGTCACCTTCTCCGCTTGGACGTACAACGGGACGGTCCCGGGGCCTGTCATCCGGGCCACCGAGGGCGACACGCTCATGGTCAACTTCTTCAACAACGGCTCGCATCCCCACACGATCCACTTCCACGGGATCCATCCGTCGGACATGGACGGCGTCTTCGAGATCGTCGAACGGGGGCAGTCCTTCACCTACAAGTTCCCCGCCCGCCCGTACGGGATGCACCTCTACCACTGCCATGCGACACCGCTGAAGAAGCACATCCACAAGGGCCTGTACGGCGCCTTCATCATCGACCCGCCAGAGCCGCGCAAGCCGGCCCAGGAGCTGGTCATGGTGCTGAACGGATTCGACACCGACGGTGACGGCGAGAACAACTTCTACACCGTCAACGGCCTCACGTTCTTCTTCGCCAAGTATCCGATCCGCGTGCGCCGGTCGCAGACGGTGCGGATCTACCTCGCGAACCTCACCGAGTTCGACCTCATCAACTCCTTCCATCTGCACGGCGAGTTCTTCCGCTACTACCCGACCGGCTCGACCGACCACTTCGAGTACACGGACACGGTCATGCTCTGCCAGGGCCAGCGCGGGATTATCGAGATCGACTTCGCCAACACGGGGACCTTCATGTTCCACGCGCACCAGTCGGAGTTCACGGAGCTCGGCTGGATGGGCTTCTTCGAGGTCGTGGACTGATGACCACCGAGTCCGCCCGCGACGAGGGCGGCGCCGTTCGCCGCTCGCTGCTCGCCCTGATCCCGATCGTGCTCCTGGTCGGGATCGTGTCGGCGTTCCTCGCCACCGGCGGCTCCCTCGTCGGTCTGCTCGGCCAGAACCCGCCGCAGCCCGACGTGTTCGACATCCGCCGCGTCGAGTTCCAGCCGGGCGAGGTCCGGATCAAAGTGACCAACCCGCAGACGGACGAGCTGACCATCGCGTCGGTGACCGTGGACGACGCGATCGTCCCGTTCGAGGTGGACGGATCGCAGACGCTGAAGCGGCTGCGGTCGGCCACGATCGTCGTCCCGTACCAATGGGTCGAGGACGATCCGATCTCGGTCGGCGTGACGAGCTCGACCGGGATCGAGACGACGAAGGACGTCACCGCTGCAGTGGAGACGCCGAAGGCCACGGCTCAGAGCGTGCTCGGATACGGGATCATCGGCTTCCTCGTCGGCATCGTCCCCATCGCGCTGGGGCTGCTCTGGCTGCCGTCCCTGCGGCGCGTGTCCAAGCAGTGGCTCGCGGCCTTCATGGCCCTGACCGCCGGCCTGCTGACGTTCCTCGCGGTCGAGGCGCTCGCTGAGGCGCTCCAGCTGCAGCAGTCGCTTCCCAGCCCACTCGGCGGCACCGGGCTGGTTCTCCTCGGGCTCGCCGCGACGTACCTCGGGCTCGTCCTGGTTTCGCGGCGGTTCTCGGCACGCGGCTCCGGCGGCGCGATCGGAGGACTGTCGCTGGCGATGCTCGTTGCGATCGGGATCGGGATCCACAACCTGGGCGAAGGGCTCGCGATCGGCTCGTCGTTCGCGTTCGGCGAGCTCTCGCTGGGGACGTTCCTGATCGTCGGCTTCATGATCCACAACGTCACCGAGGGGATCGGCATCGCCGCGCCCGCGGCCAGAGGAGCGACGATCAGCTTCGGGCGGGCGGCCGTCCTGACGCTGATCGCCGGCGCCCCGGCGATCGCCGGGGCATGGATCGGCGGCTTCACCGGCAGCGACGTGCTCGGGGTTCTCTTCTTCGCAGCGGCCGCGGGCGCGGCATTCCAGGTCGTGATGGAGGTAGGCCGCTACGTTGCCCGCACGGCGCCCGGCGGTCTGTCATCGCCCTTCGTGATCGGAGGGTTCCTGACGGGAATCCTCGTCATGTACGCGACCGGGCTGCTGGCCGGTTAGCGGATCTACGACACCTGGGTGAGGACCGGCGTCGCCTTGGTCGGGAGCAGCTTCCGTGCAACGACGACGAAGCTGAGCGTCCGAGGCTTGAGGCGCGTGACCCGCACCTGGACAGACGTCGCCTTCCGCACCTTTTTCAGCTTCGGCTTCGAGCCTGCCTGGCGGACGGTGACGACGTCGAAGCGCGAGCCGCTCGGGAAGTCGACCCGGATCGTGACCGGGCCGCGAACCTGTGTCCTGACGACCGCGCGCTCCGCCTTTCGTATGAACACGTGCGGAAAAATCACGGGAACCGGCGGCGTCGCCTGCGTGCATCCGTTGCCGGCGACGATCGCACCTATTGCCTTTGCCGCAACCTGGCGCTGAGGCGACGTGATCGGAACCCGGGCGACTCCGAGTGACCTGGCCAGCTCACGTAGCTCGAAACAGGTCGTCGCGTTTGCTTCCTTCACCGGCTCGAGGACGCGGTCGATGAACGACGCGAACGGGCTCGAGGTCGAGAGCCCGGGGCGGAGCACCTGGCCCACCGCGGCCACCTGCGCGTCGAACGGCGGCGTGAGCACGAACGCGTGAATCTCGGTGCCGGCCCGCCCATTCCCGCCGATTCGTCCGAGGTCGTCGATCGAGCTGAAATCGAGCAGGCTGGAGAACGGCGACCCCGCGGGATTCAGCGCGGCGGCGAGTACCGGCTGCGAGCTCGGCGTCGGGAAGAGGAACGGGACGTCGAGCCCGTTCGCGCCGGTCGCGTGACCGACCACGCTGTCCGTGTCGTTCACCGCCGCCGCGGTCGACGCGTGCGTGCCGGGCACGACGAGGTCGGAATACGCGTGGCCGTCCCAGAAGAAGGCTCGCGCGTGCGGGCCGAATACGTTGCCGACGGCGTGGCCGAAGATGTTCCCGTCCGTAGCCTCCGCGCCGCCCGAGACGGCCGGGAAGGCCACGAAGCTCGAGTACGGCGGTGCCCACTTCCCCGGCGTGAGCGATCGCGAGCCGAAGACGTCGCCCTGGAAGTTGAAGGCGCTCATCGTCCCCGGGCCGGCGTCCTGGACCCCTCCGGCCGACGTCCACACGAACGCGTGGTTGCCGGGCTGGAGCGCGCCTATCACCGATCCGGACTCGCCGATGTCGCTGGCCAGGCCGCGACGGCCGAGGTCACGCATGCCGACCCCGGGCGTGTAGACGAAGGCGTGAGAGACGCCTGAGGCTGTCTGCGACGAGCCGGTGACGACCCCCGCATCGTTCAGCGCAACGGCGAACGTGTTACGGCCGCCGAGGCCGCCGATGTCCACCAGGCCGCCCTTGGGGTCGTAGAAAAAGCCGTGGTAGGCGAGGCTGGTAGCGGACTCGTCCGTCATTACGCCGGTCGCCTGCCCCGCCAGGTTGACGTCGAGCGTGTAACTCATCGTCCCGTGCAGCGGCTTCAGCTCCGTGATCTTGTACGCACCGGACGCGGGGCTCGCCGAAGCCGCGCCGAGCAACGCCGCCGCTGCGAGGACAACCAGCTTCGACCCCATGCGCGGCCATTATTGCCCGACACGGATGCTGTCGAGCACGTGAAGCGCAGTTCGCCGTTCGGCGTCCCCCGCGCCGGGCCCGAGGACGACGTGGATCTGCAGCAGGCGCCCGCTCTCACGGAAGTGGACGACGTAGCTGCTCCCCAGGCACTCGAAGCCGGTGAGGTCGCCGAGCGCGAAGTGAGCGGGTCGTGGCGGGAAGTCGCCTTTCCGGACGCCCGTCAGGGACGGCCGGTCGTAGTCCCAACCGAAGATGAAAACTCCCTTCGCGGGAAGTCGATCGAGTGCCTCCTTAGGCGAGCACCCTTCGGCGCCGGCTTTTCCGTGCGGGAGCCGGTAGGACGCGACGGCCAGAACCTGAACAGGCGACGTAACCGGTGTCAGCGCGTGCCGCGTGGCCGACCAGTCGGACGGGATGCGGACACTTACGCCGTCGTCCCGGAACGTCTTCCAGCTGGTCGTCGACGCACACCCGGCGGCGCAGAGGACGACCAGACAAAGGAGCGCGCCGCGCACGCGTCCAATACGCGCAAACGTGCTCGGGAGGTCCCCGGCTACGCCGGGGTCGGCAGCCCTTCGAGCGCTCGCTGCGCGCGCTGGATCTCTTCCTCCTCCAGCGCGATGTCCTCGAGCTTCCCGGCGAAGTAGTTGTCGTACGCGGCCATATCGAAGTGCCCGTGGCCGGAGAGGTTGAACAGGATCGTCCGCACCTCCCCCGCTTCGTCCGCCTGCTGCGCCGCCTCGACTGCGCCGTAGATCGCGTGAGCCGACTCGGGCGCGGGGATGATCCCCTCGGTGCGCGCGAAGCGAACGGCCGCGTCGAAGACGTCGCTCTGGAGATAGGCCTGCGCGCGGATCAGTCCGTCCAGGACGAGCTGCGAGATGAGCGGAGCGACGCCGTGGTAGCGCAGGCCTCCGGCGTGAATCGGCGCGGGAATGAAGTCGTGCCCCAGCGTGTGCATGGCGACGAGCGGCGTCAGCTTCCCCGTGTCGCCGAAGTCGTAGGCGAAGAGGCCGCGCGTGAGCGTCGGGCAGGCCGCCGGCTCGCAGGCGAGCACGTCGATGTCGCGGCCGGCGATCTTCTCGCGGATGAACGGGAACGCGAGGCCGGCGAAGTTCGAGCCGCCGCCGACGCAGCCGATGACGACGTCCGGGAACGCGCCGGCCATCTCCATCTGCGCGAGGGCCTCCTGACCGATCACCGTCTGGTGCAGGAGCACGTGGTTGAGGACGCTGCCGAGCGAGTACGCAGTGTCCTCGCGCTGCGCCGCGTCCTCGACCGCCTCCGAGATCGCGATTCCGAGGCTTCCCGGCGAGTCCGGATGGTCGGCCAGGACTGCGCGTCCGGACTGCGTGTCCTCGGACGGGCTCGCGACGATCTCCCCGCCCCACGCCTGGATCAACGAACGCCGGAACGGCTTCTGGTCATACGAGATCCGGACCATGTAGACCTTGCACTCGAGCCCGATCAGCTGGCAGGCGAACGCGAGCGCGCTTCCCCACTGTCCCGCGCCGGTCTCGGTCGAGAGCCGCGTCCGACCCTCCTTCTTGTTGTAGAAGGCCTGTGCGACGGCCGTGTTCGGCTTGTGGCTCCCCGGCGGGCTGACCCCCTCGTACTTGTAGAAGATCCGTGACCGCGTGCCGAGGGCCTGCTCGAGCCGGTGCGCACGGTAGAGCGGCGTCGGCCGCCACAGCCGCCAGATGTCCAGGACCTCTTCGGGAATCGCGATCTCCGGCTCCTCGCTCACCTCCTGCTGGATGAGCGCCATCGGGAAGAGCGGCGCCAGGTCCTCGGGGCCGACCGGCTCGCCCGTGCCGGGATGCAGCACCGGCTGAGGCGGGTTCGGCATGTCCGCGCGGATGTTGTACCAGCGCGTCGGCAGCCGGTCCTCGTCGAGCAGGTACTTCGTCTGCTCCACGTCTGGAGGATACTCGGAGTTGTAATCGAACACATGTTCGCCTACCATCGGAGACGTGCAGCTGGCCTTCGACTCCGCCGACCGCCTGGTCGAGTTGCTGGAGGAGCGCGGCGCGCCCGTTGCGGCCTCCGACGCGGCGCGCTCGTTATTCGCGCTGCAGGCTGTCTCCGAAGGTCTCGCGCACTCCCTTCTGGACGATCTCGTCTCGGGCGACGCGCGGCTGCGCTGGATCGGTTCGGCGGTCGGGCTCGCACGACCTGAGAAGGATCCACTCCTCGAGAACGCGGACTACGTCGTCTTCGACCTCGAGACGACCGGGCTCGACCGCGCCGCGCGCATCTGTGAGATCGGCGCCGTCCGGATCAGCGCCTTCGAGCAGACAGCAACCTTCCAGACGCTGGTCGACCCGCGCACCGAGTTGCCGGCCGCGATCACCGCGCTGACCGGGATCCGCCAGACCGATTTACTCGGCGCGCCGTCCGCGGCCGTCGCCGTCCACCGCTTCATGTCCTTCGCCGGCGACGCCGTGCTCGTCGCCCACAACGCGCGCTTCGACCGCTCGTTCCTCGACCGCGATCTCGGAGCGCTGACCGGCCGGCGTCTCGCCGCACCTGTCCTGGACACGCTCGCGCTCGCGCGCACGCTCCTGGCCGGGCGCGTCGCGCGTACCGGGCTCGCCTCGCTCTCCTACTTCTTCGGAACGGCCGCGCGCCCGTGCCACCGCGCCCTTCCGGACGCCGAGGCGACCGGCGAGATCCTCCTCGCGCTGATCGGGCTCGCCCAGGAGCGGGGGGCGCGCACGCTCTCGGACCTGTACGACCTCGCCGCGCCGCGCAAGCGGAAGGTCTACGACAAGCGTTCGCTCGCGCACGGGGCTCCGACCCGACCCGGCGTGTACCGGTTCTACGCCGGCCCGCAGGTGCTGTACGTGGGGCGTGCGCGCGACCTGCGCGCGCGACTGCGCTCGTACTTCCGCTCCGAGCGGCAGCGCCCGTCGGTCGAGGCGGCGCTCGGCGCAGTCGACCGCATCGAGTGGGACGTGCTCGGATCGGAGCTCGAGGCGGGCCTGCAGGAGCTGCGGCTGATCCGCGAGCTGCGGCCGGCCGCGAATGCGCGGCAGTCCCGTCCCGACCGGTACGTGTATCTGCGCCGGCGCGGTGACGGGATCGTCGTCTCGAAGACGCCGAGCGCGCTCGGGCCGATCAGCAGCCGCCGCCAGGCCGAGCTCGCCGCACGCGCCCTCGCGGGCGCGTCTCAGGCGGAGCTGGACGACCTGCTCGGGCTCGGGAGCCCTCTGCCCCGCCTCCGGGCGAGGCTCCGCGACCTGTCCGACAGCTTGCGCTACGAGGACGCGGCTCGGCTGCGCGACCGCATCGAGGCGCTGGAACGAGTGATTGCGCACCTGCGCCGCCTCGAGCGCATGCGCGCGCTCGAGCTGTGCATCCTCGCGCCCGCGGTCGAGCCGGGGATGCGGCGGGCGTTCTTTCTCGCCGGGGGCCGCATCCAAGCGGTTCGAACCGTCCCGCCAGGAGCCGGTGCGACGCTCGAGCTCGAAGCCGGCGTCGCGGCCGCTCGTGCGCGCGCCCTCGAGCTCGACGCGGACTCCGTCGACGAGCTGCTGCTCGTGGGGTCGTTTCTACGGCGTCCGCCGGCGGAGCTCGAAATCCGGCCGCTCGCCAGGTGTGCCGAGCGCCGCGCAGCCTGATCGTTTTACGTTTTCCTCACCGGCCCCAGGTACGGTGCTCAGGTGCGGAAGGCATTTCTTCTTGCTCTGCTCCCGGCCGCGCTCTTTGCGGTGCAGCCGGCGCAGGCGGCTGGGCCTCTCCAGACGGCGATCTACGTCCAGAGCGGGGACATCCCGTCAGACGACGCGGGTGCAGCCACGTTCTTCAAGCGGATCAAGCAGTCCGGCGCAACCGCCGTTCGACTGACGATCACGTGGCGGGACGTCGCACCGGTGACACGGCCGACCGAGTTTCATCCCAAGGATCCGGCGGACACCGCCTACAACTGGACGTACCCCGACCGCGCGATCACGATGGCGCTCGCCAACGGGCTCACGCCGCTCGTTGACGTACTCGAGGCGCCTGCCTGGGCAGGCGGAAAGAAGGTCAACGCGTCAGCACTGGGCGAGTTCGCGACCGCGATTACCTCCCGCTACAGCGGCACGTTCGAGGATCTACCGCGCGTCAAGTACTGGATGGTCTGGAACGAGCCGAACCTGTCCGTGTACCTCGCGCCGCAGGTCGCCGGCAAGAAACTCGTCGGCGCGGCGCGCTACCGCGGCATGGTCAACGCTTTCGCCTCGGCGGCCCACGCGGTACGGCGCGACAACATGGTCGTGGCCGGGCTCGTCGCCCCGTTCACCTTCAACAAGGATCCGGGGCCGCTCAAGTTCATGAAGGCCGTGCTCTCGGCCCGGACCGAGTTCGATATCTGGGCCGTCCACCCCTATACGTCAGGCGGGCCCCGCCATCACGCAGTGAAGTCCACGGACGTCTCGCTCGGTGATCTCCCGCGGGCGAGGAGCGCGCTGAACACCGCAGTGCGCGCCCGGCACGTCGTCTCCACTCACCGGGTGCAGCTCTGGATCACCGAGTTCAGCTGGGATTCGAAACCGCCGGACTCGAAGGGAGTCCCGCTGACGCTCGAGGCGCAGTGGGTTTCGGAAGCGCTGTTCCGTGCCTGGCAGGCCGGCGTGAGCATGTTCACCTGGTTCTTGCTGACGGACGACCTTGCGCCGTCGCCGTACCAGTCCGGCCTCTACTTCCACAACGGAAAGCCGAAGCCGGCATTGACGGCCTTCCGCTTCCCGTTCGTCGCGCTGCGTCACGCGCGGAGCGTGTACGTCTGGGGGCGAACCCCCGAGGGCCAGCCCGCCACCGCGGTGATCGAGAGGAAGAGCAGCAAGGGCTGGAAACGAGTAGCGGCCGTGAAGTCGAACGGCGCGGGGATCTTCACGCGAACGTTGCCGCTGAGCCTTCCGTCGTCCGCCTTCATGCGGGCGCGCATTGCGAGCGCGAAGTCGATTGCGTTCCCGCTCCGGCTTCCGCCGGACCTGTTCATCACGCCGTTCGGGAACTAGTACCAGGCGGCCTTGACGCCCTTCCACACGGGAGCGGCGCTGCCCTTCGCGAAACGGATGCGCCAGAGCGCCGCCTTCTTGCGCGGCTGGCCGAGGAGGCCGCCGCCTCCCGTGCAGCTGTAGTTCATGACACGGCCGCCGATCAGCTTCGTGATCCCGGTGTAGACGAGACACTTCTTTCCGTCGGTCGTCTGGATCCCCCAGGGACGGCCGGTGGTCGGCGACCCCTTCGGATTCCCGAACCGGTAGGGCAGCGGTGAGTCGAGCTGGATCTCTACGGCCCTGCGCACCCACGGGAACGAGGTCGGGCAGAGGACGATCCCGCCCGCCAGATTCGGCTTCGAGAAGCACGGGTCGTAGATGTGGTTCGCCGAGTGGCAGCGCCAGGCATCGGCCCGTCGAACGCCGATGGCGCCGCCCCAGCAGTCGCCCGACTCCTTTCTTACGACTCGGAGCGCGATCTTGCCGTTCTTGAACGCCTCGAAGTTCTTCACCGTCGTGTGCGGTGGTGGTGGAGGGGGAGGCGGAGGCGGCGGTGGAGGGGGCGGAGGCGGCGGAGGAGGCGGAGGCGGAGGCGGCGGAGGCGGAGGAGGCGGAGGCGGAGGCGGCGGAGGCGGAGGAGGCGGAGGCGGAGGAGGCGGCGGAGGTGGCGGCGGAGGCGGCGCTGCGGTCGTGAAGGTCGCGAACACGGAGTGGTTCGCGTCCATCGTCAGCACACACTGACCCATGCCGTAACAGTCGCCGGCCCAGCCTCCGAAGGTCGATCCCGCCGCAGGCGTCACGTTGAGAGTGACGGACGTTCCGTTGCTGAAGCTCGCCGCGCATACGGGGCCGCAGTTGATCCCTGCGGCGTTGCTGATGACTTCGCCTGAGCCGCTTCCGACTCTCGTCACGGTCAGCGTCCTCGGAGGAGGAGGAGGAGGAGGAGGAGGAGGAGGCGGCGGAGGAGGCGGAGGCGGAGGAGGCGGAGGAGGCGGAGGCGGCGGTGAAATGCCACTGTCGTCGTAACCGCCGAATTCCTGCGTCCAGTAGGTCTGGTAGCTGCCCTGCCCTTCGGCGACGCCAAGCCCGGTCACGACGTAAGCCGGGCTCTCGATGTTTGCGCGATGCCCCGATGAGCCGAGCCACGCCTGGACGACGGCCTCGGCTGTCGAATAACCGGCGGCGATGTTCTCCCCCATTGCGGCGTTGTAGGCGTAGCCACAATCAGCCATTCGCTGAAAGGGGTCACGAACGACCGGCGGCGCGGGGTCGTAGTGGCTGAAGTAGTTGTAGAACGCCATGTGCAGCGACTTCCAGCTCGCGGCGGTCGTGAGCGAGGCCGAGACCTTGAGCGGCTGCAGCCCCATCGATGTGCGATGCACGTTGATCAACGCGAGAGCCTGCGTGGCGAGATCCGGCTGCAACGTCCCCCAGTCGGCGCCAGGCGTGCAGTTGCTGATCGCGGCGCGCGCGGGCGCGGCCGTTGCGGATCCGGTGCCCAGAACAGCAGCCAGGGCGGCCGCGACGATCGCAGCTTTGACCAACTTTCCCCCCATCGAACCGCCCGAGGTTAGCTACTCCAGCGGTTAGGCTCAACGGACATGGCGCAGGCGGCGCAGGAATCGGACGTCTTCGAAGCGCGCAAATCGCGGATGTCCGAGCTGGTCGCCGAGCTGCGGGACCGCACCGCGCAGGTGGCGGCGGGGGGCGGAGAGCGCGCGATCGAGCGTCACCGCTCGCGCGGGAAGCTCCTCGCGCGGGAGCGGATCGACCGACTCGTCGACCCGGGCTCGGCCTTCCTCGAGCTGAACGCGCTCGCCGCCTGGGGGCTGTACGACGACCAGGCGCCGTCCGCAGGAATCGTCACCGGGATCGGAGTCGTCGAAGGCCGCGAGTGCGTGATCGTCGCGAACGACGCGACCGTCAAGGGCGGGACGTACTTCCCGACCACGGTCAAGAAGCACCTGCGCGCGCAGGAGGTGGCCGAACAGAACCGGCTCCCCTGCGTCTACCTGGTCGATTCGGGCGGGGCGTTCCTCCCGCTCCAGGACGAGGTCTTCCCCGACCGCGACCACTTCGGCCGCATCTTCTTCAACCAGGCGCAGATGTCGGCCAAGGGCATCCCGCAGATCGCCGTCGTCGTGGGCTCGTGTACCGCAGGCGGCGCCTACGTCCCGGCGATGAGCGACGAGACGGTGATAGTGCGCGGGACCGGGACGATCTTCATCGGCGGCCCGCCGCTGGTGAAGGCGGCCACGGGCCAGGAGGTGAGCGCGGAGGAGCTCGGCGGCGCCGACGTCCACACGCGACGCTCCGGCGTCGCCGATCACTACGCAACCTCGGACGAGCATGCACTCGCGATCGCACGCACGATCATTCGCAATCTGCACATGCACAAGCCGGAGCCGCCCTGGGACGTCACCGACCCGGAACCGCCGGCCGAGGATCCCGAGGAGCTGTACGGCTTCATCCCCGAGGACTTCCGCCACCAGACCGACCCGCGCGAGCTGATTGCTCGCGTCGTCGACGGCAGTCACTTCGACGAGTTCAAGCAGCTCTACGGCGAGACGCTCGTCTGCGGCTGGGCGCGGATCGAAGGCTTCCCCGTCGGGATCCTGGCCAACAACGGCGTGTTGTTCGCCGAGTCCTCCCAGAAGGGCGCGCACTTCATCGAGCTTGCGTGCAAGCGCAAGGTGCCGCTCGTGTACCTCCAGAACATCACCGGCTTCATGGTCGGCAAGGAGTACGAGACCGGCGGGATCGCGCGTGACGGCGCCAAGCTCGTCATGGCGACCGCGAATGCGCGCGTGCCGAAGTTCACCGTCGTCACCGGCGGCTCGTTCGGGGCGGGCAATTACGCGATGTGCGGACGCGCGTACGAGCCGAGACAGCTGTGGATGTGGCCGAATGCGCGCATCTCGGTCATGGGCGGGGAGCAGGCCGCGACGGTGCTGACGATCGTCGGCGACGCCGATCCCGACGAGGTGCGGGCGAAGTACGAGGCGGAAGGAAACCCGTACTACTCGTCCGCGCGGCTGTGGGACGACGGAATCATCGACCCGCTCGATACGCGGCGGGTGCTGGCGCTCGGGATCTCCGCGGCGCTGAATGCGCCCATTCCCGAGACCACGTTCGGCGTCTTCCGAATGTAGGAGCCTGGACGCGCGCGGCGAACTCAGTGCCGCCGTGCGACTGTGGCCCAAAAAGCCCAGCCGGGAAGAGCACGCCTCGCCCCCTCCCCCGCCCCCTGCTCGGAAGCGTCCGCAGAGCGGCGACGATCTCCGCAAGGCGTTCCTGCAGAAGCTCGAGTCGCGGGAGGACGAAGAGCGCACATAAGCTCTCGTCGTGGGATTCAGCTACGTCGACATCCACGCGCTCGAGGGCGAGGGGCCCGGGGGCGCCGTCCGCAAGGTGCGGCGGGAGCTCGGCGCGAGCGCCTTCGGCTTCAACTACTTCACCCTCCCGCCACAGAGCGAGGGCCGCGAGCACGACCACGCCGATGTGAATCAGGAGGAGGTCTACTTCATCGTGCGCGGCGCCGGCGTCATGCGGATCGACGGTGAGGAGGTGGACCTCAAGCCCGGCCGCTTCGTCCGCATCGATCCAGCGTCGACCCGCGTTCCGGTCGCAGGCGACGACGGTCTCGAGTTCGTGACCTTCGGCGCCCCGCTGGAGGGCGGCTACGAGCCTCCGCCTTGGGGATAATCCGCCCATGCAGACCATCGAGCTTTCCGACGACGAGCTGAAGATCATTCACAACGCGTTGCGGTCGTACCTGGACGACTTCGGCCACGACGAGGCCGATCTCCTCAGGGAGATCAAGGCCCTTCTCTCCAAGCTGCCGTCCGGCGAGAACTACTTCGACGAGTGACGGTGCGCCTGCTCCTCTGGAGCCTGGCCGACTCGAGGACGACGCTGGACGAGCTGCGCGCGCAGCTTCCGGAGCTTCCCGATGGCGACGTCTGGATCTCGCACGAGCCCAGCGAGCGCTTCGGGGTGATCTCCTTCTCCGGCCGAATCCCGCCGGAGATCCGAGAGCTGATCGGAAAGGATCCAGAGATCGGAGAAGAGTTCGAGATCGAGAACAGCTGATACCTCGTATATGCCGGGGTCTGACCCCGGGACGTGTCCTTAGAGGACAAGCGTCTCGGGGAAAGTTGCGTCTCCGGCGAAGCGCTCGGGCCGATACGGCGTCAGGTCCACGGTCGGCTCGCGACCCAGCAACTCCTCGGCCACCGCGCGGCCGACGGCGGGGGATTGCATGAAGCCGTGGCCTGAGAAGCCGCAGGCCGCATACATCCCCTCCCCCACCCAGCCGATGATCGGGTGGGCGTCCGGCGTCATGTCGTACAGGCCGGCCCAGGCGCGTACGACCGAAGCGTTCGCAGCGGACGGATAGCGGTGCGCGAGTCGGCGGCGCTTGTCCTCGACGATCGCCTCGTCGACAACTTCGTTCGCGCCCCAGCGGGGCTCGGGCTCCGGCATGGCGAGCCGCAGGGTCTCGCCGCGACGGCGGAAGTGGAAGCCGGTCTCCTCCTCGACGACCATCGGCAGATCCTCCGGCAGTTCGTCCAGCGGCCCGACATCGACGAGCTGGCGGCACAGCGGCCGAACCGGTAGCTCGGGAACGAGCTCCGGCGAGAACGCACCGGCGGCGACCACGAGTACGTCATGGGGGATCTCCCGAGCATCGGTGTGCTCACGCACCTCCACCCGACGCTCCACAGCGCGCCGAACGAGCTCGCGAGCCACCTCGCCGGGCTCGGCGACGCCGTCCTCGCGGCAGATGACCGCTGCCAGAACGTCGTCCGCACGGAGTCCGCGCACGGACGCGGCGTCCACGTCCTCGACGGGAACTCCCAGGCCGCGCTGCAGCTCGGCCCGCGCGAGGAGAGCCGCGCGTCCCTCGTCGGTCGTGGCCACGAAGAGGTATCCGACCGGGTCGAAGAGAGGCGCACCCAGCTCGCGAAGGAGCGGGACGCTCTCACGCACGAGCATGACCTCGGCCGGGGTCGAGAACTGCTGGCGAACGCCGCCCATCGCCTTCCCCGTCGCGCCGGAGGCGATCCCCGCGCGGTCGGCAAGCACGACGTCGCGCGCGCCGAGAAGTGCGAGGTGGTACGCGATGCTCGCCCCGACCGCGCCGGCGCCGGCTACGACAATTCGTCCAGCCACGCGTCGAGCGCCCGGCGCTCGTCGTCGGTCAGTTGACGAAGCGGCCCACGAACGTCCTCGTTGATCGGCACGCCCTTCCGGCGGATGACGTGCTTCAGAGCCGCGTGCCGTGGATAGCGCTCGATCATCTCGCGGATCTCGGCCAGCCGCGGGTCGACCGCGGCGACGAACTCGGGAAATGCGGTCGCGAGCGCGGACACCGCGCCGACCGCCCCTTCTTCCAGGCCACGGGCGATGAACGCCTCCGGCCCGACGAAGACGTCCAGCCCGAGATCGAGGTAGCGGGCGAACCCCTCATACGGGGTGTCGGAGACCTTCAGCCCGGCCAGATTCGGCGCCGCCTCTCCGAGCTTCGCCAGGACCGCGGGAGGAACGGCGTAGCCGCTCGCGCGCTCGAACTCGTAGACGTAGAACGGCAGGGGCGCGCAGGCGCGCGCTGCGGCGGCGAAGTGCGCGAGGAGCGCCGCGTCGTCCAGCTGGAAGTACGGCGGTCCGATCACCGCGACGCCGGCGGCGCGGATGGACGCTGCGTGCGCTGCGAGCTCCACCGTCGCGTCTGTCGTCTGCGCGCCTGCGTGGACGATGACGTCCAGCGGCCCTTCGCGGAAGAGCTCGGCCACGCGCTTGCGCTCGTCGACGGCCAGCAGGATGCCCTCCCCGGTCGTCCCGAGCGCGAGCAGGCCGTCGAGCCCGCCCGCCTGCAGAAACTCGACCAGCGGGCCGAAGCCGTCCTCGTCCAGAGCTGCGCCGCCGTTCTTCAACGGGGTGGCAGCCGCAGCAAGCGTCCGTCTGTCCACGAGGGAAACGTAAAAGATCCGTCAAGACTCCCATCCCGTACGCGACCTGCCCGTCAGACTCAGTGAGAGCGCAGGCGAAAGGGGGTCAACCATGAATCGTCCTGCAAAACAGCTACTCACGCCGCTCGCCGCGGGGGTCTTCGTGCTCGTGGCGTCCTTTCCGGCGGCGAGTGGAGGTGCTCCGGGGAGAGCACAGGCCGCGCCCGTCAATACCTCGCCGCCGCGAATCACCGGCGATCGGCGGGAGGGCAGCCGGGTTCAGGCGCAACCGGGGACGTGGACCGGAACGCAGCCGATCACGTTCAACTACCAGTGGCTCCGCTGCAACCGCAGAGGCGGATCGTGCGACCCGATCGGCGGCGCGACTCGCGACCGCTACCGGCTGACCGGCGCCGACGTCGGCCACGCGATCCGGGTACGCGTCCAGGCCAAGAACACGGACGGGCAGGCGACTGCGACGTCGGCCGCGACGCGCGCGATCGCCGCGCTGGGAGCCCGACCTGCCAGCACGGCGCCGACGGCGATCACGGGGACGCCGACGGTCGGCCAGACGCTGACCGCATCAGTCGGAACGTGGACCGGAAAGCAGCCGATCGCGTTCTCGATCCAGTGGCAGCGCTGCGACACGGTCGGCGGAAGCTGCGCCGCGATCGTCGGCGCGAACGCGGCTACGTACGTCCTGACCAGCGCCGACCTCGACCGCACGCTGCGGGTCGTGGTCACCGCGAAGAACACCGCAGGCTCGGCCTCGCGTACGTCGGTGCCGACGGCGGTCGTAGGACAACCCAAGCCCACGGGGCCGGCGGGCCAGGTGCGGCTTCCGGGCGGGAAGATCTCGATTCCCGTCTCGAGCGTCTCGCTGCCCGCCCGGCTGATCATCGACCAGGTGCACTTCAGCCCGTCTCCGGTGCAGTCCAAGACCGCGCCGATCGAGGTTCGGGTGCACATCTCCGACTCGCGCGGCTTCTACGTCCGGGACGCGCTCGTCTTCGTCCGCTCGACGCCGCTGGTGACGACCGCGCCATCGGAGACGCCGACCGCGCCCAACGGCTGGGTCACGCTGACGACTACGCCGCGGCTCGAGTTCCCGATCAAGAAGGGGTTCAGCGTGCAGTTCTTCGTGCGAGCCCGGAAGTCGGGCGAGAACCTCCTGGCGGGCGTCTCGACGCGGCGGCTCGCGCAGGTCGCGACGGTGCCTCCCGGCTGAGGGTCGCCTCGTATGCTGCTTGCGTGAGCGGGCTGCGAACAGAACGGGACGGGCCGGTCTACCGCGTCACACTGGCCCGTCCCGACCGCCGTAACGCGTTCGACGCGGCGCTCATCGCGGAGGTGACCGAGGCGTTCGCCCTGGTCGGCGACGCCCGCGCGGTCGTCCTCTCGGGCGAAGGTCCGAGCTTCTGCGCCGGCGCCGACGTCGAGTGGCAGCGCTCCTCGATCGACCTCTCGTATGACGAGAACGTCGAGGACGCGATGCGGCTGTACGAGATGTGCGAGGCGATCGACACCTGCCCCCCACCGGTGATCGCGCGCGTCCACGGCTATGCGCTCGGCGGCGGCAGCGGACTGGTCGCCTGCGCCGACATCGCCGTGGCCGCACCGGATGCGATTTTCGGCTTCTCCGAGGTCCGCCTGGGGATCATCCCCGCCGTCATCTCGCCGTTCGTGCTGCCGAAGATCGGCGCGCACGCGCGGCGCTACTTCCTGACGGGCGAGCGCTTCGATGCGGACGAAGCGCTCCGCATCGGGCTCGTCCACCACGTCGCCGAGGATCCTGACGCGGTGGTCGACGAGCTCGTGAAGGGGATCCTGAGCGGAGGCCCGGAGGCGATCCGGGCGGCGAAGCTCCTGATCCGGGAGCGGCCCACTGGCATCGAGACAGCGCGGATCGCCGCAGCACGGCGTACAAGCGATGAGGGTCAGGCGGGGTTGCGGGCGTTCCTCGAGCGACGAAGAGCCGCATTCGACGAGAACGCTTCTTGACACGGCGCTAACCCGATTTCTGCATCATGCCTCGATGCGAAGGCGGCCCATCGCGATTGCCGCGACGGCTGCGGCAATCGGGGGCATCGTCGCCGCGACCGCTGCACTCTCGACCGGCAACTCGGCGGCCTCCCGCTCAGGGCATCGGAGCCAGGCCCTCGTTGGGATCCACAAGATCCGCCACGTGATCGTGATCATGCAGGAGAACCGCTCCTTCGACTCCTACTTCGGCACGTTCCTCGGAGCCGACGGGATTCCGAGGAAGAACGGCGCCTTCACCGTCTGCATCCCCGACCCGAAGTTCGGCGGCTGCCTGAAGCCGTACCACGACACCGGCGACCACAACCACGGCGGGCGCCACTCCTCCGTGGCGGCTGCCGCGGACGTCGACCACGGGAAGATGGACGGGTTCGTCGGCCAGGCCGAGACGGGCCGTCAGTGCCAGGACCCGAGCAATCCCGACTGCGTCTTCGCCGGGAAAGTAGACGTCATGGGCTACCACACAGCCCACGAGATCCCGAACTACTGGGCGTACGCCAGGCACTTCGTCCTCCAGGACCGCATGTTCGAGCCGAATTCGTCCTGGAGCCTTCCGGCCCACCTCTTCATGGTCTCCGAGTGGTCCGCGCACTGCACCTCCGGCGACCCGATGAGCTGCAAGAACTCCTTGCAGCAGGTGTCCAAGCCTCCCGACGCGCAGCACCCGAATCGCCCGGCGCCGGAATACGCGTGGACGGATCTCACCTACCTCCTGCACAAGCACAACGTGAGCTGGCGCTACTACGTCTTCAACGGAACCGAGCCCGACTGCGAGACGGGATCGATGACGTGCGAGCCCGTCCCGCAGAACGCCACGACACCCGGCCACTGGAATCCGTTGCCGTGGTTCGAGGACGTCCAGCAGGACGGCCAGGTCAAGAACGTCGTCTCGATCAAGAACTACTACGCGGCTGCCAAGGCCGGAAAGCTTCCCGCCGTCTCGTGGGTCATCCCGAGCAACGCCGTCAGCGAGCATCCGTCCGCTCCCGTCAGCGCCGGCGAGAAGTACGTGACGGGGTTGATCAATGCGGCGATGCGCGGCCCCGAGTGGAAATCGACCGCGATCTTCCTGTCCTGGGACGACTGGGGCGGCTTCTACGACCACGTCGCCCCGCCGGTGGTGGACGGGAACGGCTACGGCCTGCGTGTGCCCGGGCTCGTGATCAGCCCATACGCCAGGAAGGGCTACATCGACCACCAGACGCTGAGCTTCGACGCCTACGCAAAGTTCATCGAGGACGACTTCCTGCGCAAGCAGAGGCTCGACCCGAAGACGGACGGGCGGCCGGACCCGCGACCGACCGTGCGCGAGCGCGTCCGCGTCCTCGGGAACCTCGCCAAGGACTTCAACTTCAACCAGAAGCCGCGGCGGCCGCTGATCCTGAAGCCGCGCTGACGCCGCCCGGAGGTACCCTCCGGGCATGGCGGGGCTGGACATCCGCGGCCTGCTGGCCGAGCACGAGGGCCAGGACTACGACCTCTACGCGCAGACGATCAATCCGCAGTTCGTCAAGATGCTGCGGACGATCGGCTACGACCGGCTGTGGAGCCGCGCCGAAGGGGCGTACATCTTCGACGCGGACGGCCGGCGCTTCCTGGACATGAACGGCGGCTTTGGGATGTTCAACGTCGGGCGGAACAACCCGCGCGTCCGGCAGGCGCTGGCGGATGTCCTCGAAGCGGACACGCCGGGCTCCGTGCAGCTGGGGGTCAGCCTCCTCCCCGGCCTGCTCGCCCGCGAGCTGCTTGCGCGCATGCCCGCCCGGATCGAGCACGTCCTCTTCACCAGCTCCGGAACCGAAGCGGTCGAGGCCGCGCTCAAGCTCGGCCGCGCGGCGGCCGGCCGCTCGCGCGTGCTCTCGGCCTCGAAAGGGTTCCACGGGCTCACGCTCGGGTCGCTCTCGGCGAACGGGGGGGCCGAGTGGTCGGAGCGCTTCGGGCCGCTTCTCCCCGATTTCGAGCAAGTCCCCTGGAACGACCTCGACGCGCTCGAGCGCGAGCTGCAGCGCGAGGACGTCGCGCTCTTCCTCGTCGAGCCAGTCCAGGGCAAGGGCGTGAACCTCCCGGCAAAGGGCTACCTCGAGGGCGCGCAGGAGCTCTGCCGCCGGTACGGGACCTATTTCGTCATCGACGAGGTGCAGACCGGGTTCGGCCGCACCGGGAAGATGTTTGCCCTCGAGCACTGGGGCCTCGAGCCCGACATCGTCACCGTGTCGAAGTCGCTCTCCGGCGGGTACATCCCGGTCGGCGCGTGCCTGATGAGCAAGGAGGTGTACGACAACGTCTTCGACTCGCTCGAGCACGCGGTCAGCCACGGCTCGACCTTCGCGCCGAACGATCTCGGGATGGCGGCCGGTCTCGCCACGCTGCGGGAACTGGACGACCAGGGCCTAGTCGAGCGCTCCGCGAAGCTCGGCGGCCTCCTGCTCGAACGGACGCGGCCGCTCGTGGAGCGCTACGACGTCGTGCGAGAAGTACGGGGACTCGGGCTCATGTGGGCGATCGAGTTCGAGGAGCCGGAGGGCGGGAGCAAGACATGGCGGATGCTCGAGCGCCGCCAGCCGGGGATCTTCAGCCAGTTCGTCGCCGTTCCGCTCTTCGCCGACCACGCGATCCTCATACAGACTGCGGGCCACCACATGAACGTCCTCAAGGGCATCCCGTCGCTCACCGTCTCGGAGGCAGACATCGAGTACTTCGCCTCGGCGCTCGAGCAGACGCTCCAGCGGGCGCAGAAGATCCCGGCCGCGATGATGCGGTTCGCGCTCAAGGCCGCGCGCGCGGGACGCAGGCGCACTCCCGCCCTCGTTCGTTGATCCGGAAGCTCCTCGTCGCGAACCGCGGGGAGATCGCGCTGCGCGTCTTCCGCGCCTGCCGCGAGCTGGGGATCTCGACCGTGGCGGTCGTCGCGCCGAACGACACCGGCTCGCTGCACGCCCGCACGGCCGACGAGACGGTGGAGGTGCTCAGCTACCTCTTCTCGGAGGAGCAGATCCGAGCCGCGAAGCAGACGGGCGCGGACGCGATCCATCCCGGCTACGGGTTCCTGGCCGAGAGCCCCGACTTCGCCGAGGCGGTCGAGGCCGCGGGCGTGGTCTTCGTCGGGCCGTCACCCGAGGCGCTGCGCGCCGGCGGAGACAAGATCGAGTCGAAGCGGATCGCCGCGGAAGCGGGAGTGCCGGTCGTTCCCACCGGCGAGCCGGAGGAAGTCGGGTTCCCGCTGATCGTCAAGGCTGCCGCGGGCGGGGGCGGGCGCGGGATGCGCGTCGTGCGCTCGCCCGGCGACCTGGAAGAGGCGCTCGAAGCAGCGGCGCGCGAGGCGAAGGCCGCCTTCGGGGACGAGCGCGTTTTCTGCGAGCGCTACGTCGAGCGGCCGCGGCACGTGGAGATCCAACTGCTCGCGGACGGCCAGGACACCGTCGTCGCGCTCGGCGAGCGCGAGTGCTCAGTTCAGCGGCGCCACCAGAAGGTGCTGGAGGAATCGCCCGTTCTCTCCCCCGGGCTGCGGGAGCGGATGTCGGAGGCGGCCGTCGCGTTCGCGCGCGCGATCGACTACCGCAGCGCGGGTACCGCAGAGTTCATGCTCGATGACGGAGATTTCTTCTTCCTCGAGCTGAACGGCCGGATCCAGGTCGAACACCCTGTTACAGAGGCTGTCACCGGGATCGACCTTGTCCAGCAGCAGATCCGAATTGCGCAGGGGGAGCTGATCGACGACTCGACGCCCCCGCTCGACGGCCACGCAGTCGAGGTGCGCCTGTACGCCGAGGATCCCGAGACGTTCTTTCCACAGACCGGCCGGATCGAGCGGCTGCGGCTCCCGAGGGGAATTCGTGTCGATGCCGGAGTCGAGGAGGGAGACGAGGTCGGAGTCGGTTACGACCCGATGATCGCCAAGCTGATCGCGCACGGGCGCACGCGTGAAGAAGCGTTCGACCGCCTGGCAACCGCGCTCGAAGACACCGACGTTACGGGTCTCACGACCAACCTGCCGTTTTTGCGCTGGCTCGTGCGGCATCCGGTCGTTCGCGCCGGCGAGCCGACGACCGCCTTCCTCACCGAGTACCCGCCGCTCTCACGCCCGCCCGAGAGGCTCCCCGACGGCGCCTGGCGCGGTCCGTGGCGGCTCAACCTGGCGCCTCCCGCACCCGCGCCCATGCCGAGCGTGGACGGCGCGTACGAACACGGCGCCGGCCACGAGCAGAGCGCGGTGACCGCGCCGATGCCCGGCACCGTCATTCGCGTGCTGGTCGCGGAGGGCGAGACGGTTCAGCGACGCCAGCCGCTCGTGGTGCTCGAGGCGATGAAGATGGAGACGCCCCTGACCTCTCCCTATGAGGCGGTCGTCCAGAAGGTGCACGTCGCGGAAGGCGACCGCGTCGACGGGGGCGCGCTACTGCTCGAGTTGGAGGAGTAGCGCCGCACGACGCCGTTTCGCCAACCCTGCGACCGAAACGATGCCCTTCCGCTCGAGCTTGGCAACGCCGATGTCGAGCGATTGAATCGCCTCGGGGATCCGCCCCGCCAGCTTGTGCACCTCGGCCCCGTCGAGGTCGATCGCCACGTAGTGCGGGCCCACCGCCTGCGCGACCACGCTTGCCTCGGCCAGGAGGCCCTCCGCGGCTTCGTGGTCGCCCCGGCGCGCGTGCACCTTCGCGCGCACGAGCTTCGAGTCGAGCTGCGTAACGGCGTCGTCCGTCGCACCCAGCTCGGCTGCGCGCAACGCGGTGTGCTCCGCTTCGTCGAGGCGGCCTAGCCGGTAGTACGACTCGCCGAGCTTGGCGACCGCACCAGAGAGCCAGCTTCTCTCACCCAGCTCCTCGAGGAGTCGGCACCCTTCCTCGCCGAACTCGGCCGCCCGTGCGGGGTCATCCTGGAAGAGCGCCATGTCGGCCGCCTGGTGGCCCAGGGCCAGTGCCAGCGGCACCTTCGCGCCCCGTTCGACGAATTCCTGGCGCAAACCGTCGTGAATCGCCCAGGCTTCGTCGAACCGACCGACACAGGCGAGCGCCATGGCCCGGTGCGCGCGCAGGCTTCCGTGGCGCAAGCCCCGCGCTTCCTGCTCGTCGAGCCAGACGAGCAGATCCGGGATGGGCGTCGTTCCGAAGAGCCGGGATGCGGCCGCGGCGGGAGCCAGCTTCACCTCGAGATGTACGAGCCGTAGACGCTGGGCGTGGAGCTGCGCCTGCTCGATGTCCTCGAGCTCCCGGTCGAAATCCGCTCGCATATGCGCAGCCTGACCGCGGCAGTAGTGCGCGAGGAAGAGCGCGAGGTCGTTCCCGTCCGCCGTGAACACCGGGATCGCCCGGTCGGCAAGCGCCTCGAGGCGCTCGGTCGCGCCTTCCGGCTCGACGAAGATGGCCACCAGCAGCTCCCAGAGCTGTCCACACAGCTCGGGCACGGGCTCGCCCGCGGCGCTCCCGCGCTGGGCCAAGGATCGCGCTCTTTCGGTGGCGTCACCCAGACGTCCGCAGACGAAGAGCGCGTCGAGCAGCTGAAGCTCGAGGGTGAGATCGATCTCGTCTTTGGGCACGAGAGCGACGGCCCGTTCGATGAGATTCACAACCGCCTGCACGTCCCCGCGCAGCCATGCGCGCCGCGCGGCCGCCGTCAGGCGCCCGCGAGCCTCTTTCCAGCACATTGGGATCCTAAGCTTAGAATTCCACGTGGACAAGTTGT
>JADMIO011283393.1_pt1 | contig 56508 bp, 43 predicted proteins | sample 8958161 | NCBI WGS metagenome assembly JADMIO01 (sample SAMN16585339, study PRJNA669376) | soil metagenome | isolation source: Crop rotation soil | place: USA: Cullars Rotation, Alabama | collected 2011
GCGACAACTTGTCCACGTGGAATTCTAAGCTTAGGATCCCAATGTGCTGGAAAGCCGTATACGGTCAACCGGTGCGCGCGCATGATGGTTCGCAACTCAACCGGGAATACACCGTACGATACGTTCATCCAACCCAACGGCGCTTACACCAAACACTATCGCCCCACGACTTGCGCGATGCAGTTCTCCAATCAAACCTATAACACGGTGGCGATCTACGAAGACGGGCTGCTGCTGGGCACGGTCGGTAAGAAAGGCAACAGGCGCACGAAGTCTTTCAATGTTCGCATCGGCGAAGTGATCACAGCGCGCGACGAAACGAATACCGCGAGAAACGGCAGTTACGGAGCATCGTATACCGTCGCGTGTCCGGCGACGGCCGCGACGTTCTGACCATGTTGCGTTTCATGCGATCCGGGCACGGAGGGTTCTCCTTACTCGAAACGGTTCTCGTCCTTGTCGTGCTGTCGATCATGGCCACATTGTTTGTTCCACTGGCCACAGGTCTCGTCGATGCACAGCGAGCCAGCACCGAAACGGAAGACCTCCGCGCCGTTTACAAAGGCATCGTCGGGGATCCCAAAGCGAACGTTTATGGATATCTGGGCGATGTCGGCGACTATCCCGCGTCGCTCAAGGATCTCATCGCACCGGCGCCGGTTCCAGCCGGATGGAACGGTCCTTATATCAACGCTGCCCGCATCGAAAACGGAATTCTGTACGACCAGTTCGGGGGCGAGCTTGAGTATTTCCGTCCGCTGCCTGCAGCTGTTCCGGCCTTTCCTGTCGATCAGCTTGCGATCATCAGCAAGGGTCCCGATCGCGCCTCCGACAACACCGGCGGAAATGTCAGCGGCGGTTTCAATGGCACGTTGCCGTCCACCGGATATTCCGGTTACGCCTCGGTCGTCAGCAATGCCGACAACATCATGTACCCCAAATTCACCGATAACGTCGGCGTGCTGAATTATCAGAGCCTCGGGCGCGTCGCGTACAACATCATGAACTTCGACGAACTCGCGTCGGTCAATACGTTCGCGCCGGGGTGTCCGGGCATGTATGACATCACGGTGACGTCCGTGCCTCGCGGGACGAACGAAGCCTACATGACGTACGCGCCGGGCGGCGCGGTGCTGGACCTGCTCCAGGGACTCTACAACGTTTCCGTATCGGTCTCCGGTGGCGCCGGATACTCGATATGGGAAGAGCAGCTTTCGGTACAGCCGAGCGTCGCGGTGAATCGCGATCTTTTTCTTTCCGGCGTTCAAAGCGGAACTGTTTTTGGTACGGTGTCGCTCGTTGTCGTCAACAACAGCGGTGTCACGGTGAGGGCGCAGGAATACACCTCGAACGTCGGCGGAACAATCAATAACGGCGTCACATCGGGCGCGCTCGCCGTGCATCGTTGTTCGCGCGTTTCGATACTCAACAACGCAACGAATGACGTCATCGATACATTCATCATGCCGAACGCCAACTTCACGAGGCGCGTCCGCATTCCCGCAATCATGGATACGCTGATCGTCACGAACGACGGACCGAATAAAACGGTGTCGGTGTACGACGAAGGAATCCTGGTAGGCACCGTTCCCATGCGAGGAAACCGGCGGGTTAAGGTCTTTTCACTGAAGGACGGCGATTCGATCACCGTAAAGAATGAAAACAATGGTCTCGTCGAAACATTTCTATTGGCCGGCAGCCCGACAACCAAGAACTACTGAAGACGATCGCGGCTTTGCATTTCTGCTGATGGCGATCCTCGTCTTCGTTGCGGCGGCCATCGGCCTGACGGTTCTGGCGGAATCCGCGCTGAAGAAGGATCAGCGGATGTCCGACAATGCTTTGCTGGCGAGTGTCCATCGAGCCATCGTCGGCGATCCTGCCGAGGAGCAGTTTGGGTATCTGGGAGACGTCGGCGATTATCCGGCCGCGCTCGCCGATCTCATGAAGGCGCCTGCAGGAGTCACCGGCTGGAACGGGCCCTACCTTTCCGAAGCGCTTTTCAGCGGCACGACGATTTACGACTCCTACGGATCGCAGCTCGAATATTTCCTGAATCTCTCGCCTGGCGCTTTAGACGAATTGGCGATCATCAGCGCCGGACCGGATCACGGCTCGGCGAATAGCGGCGACAACACCTGGGCAGGTTTCACAGTGCCGTATCCAAGCGCGGGAGCGCCGTACTTTGCGGCGAGCGGAAATGCCGACAACGCGGCTTATCCGGATTTCTCCTCGAACGCGAATGCCGTCGATTACGAAGATGTCGGGCACATGAATTATCTGATCACGAACTACAACAACGATCCGTTTCTCAATGCCGTCGTCCCTGCATGCCCGTTGCTCTACAACATCGTCGCGACATCGGATACGCGGGGCGCCACCGATACCATTACCGTTCCCTACGTCCCGGCTTCGCCGATGTACTCGAACGATCCCGCGCAAATCACGGGTTTTCTTCAGGGCTTCTACCGGATGGCAATCACATCCCCCATCATGAAAGACCCGCTCTTCTCCGAGAGCGTAGCGAACTATGCCGGCCGCACTCGCACACGGACCGTACGAGGCGCGCATATCAACAGCAATACGACGACCCCGCAGTTCCATCAATACGTCAAGAACAACTCCGGAGTAACAATCGACATTTACAGATGGGCAACAAGGATATTTAACGATCTGACTTCGACGGGTGTTGCCACGGATATGGGAACTTTCAGGGTCTGCGCGGCTATGGTCGCCGTGCGGAACTCCGACAATGCGGTTTTGGATTTATGGGTTCAGCCCTGGGGGACGGATTCGACGCACGTCGTCGGCAGCACTTACAACACGCTGACCGTTACGAACACAGGCGGAGGCGGCGCTGCCGCCCGCCGGTACTTGATTGTTTACGAGGATGGCATTCCACTCGGCATCGTTTACAGGCGTAAGACGGTGACCTTCTCGCACATTCCGAATGGGGCTTCGATCGTAGTGACTGATCAGACGGGCGGCGCGGTCGCCGGTGGCACTTTCACCATGGGCGCCGCGCCCGACACGAGAACCTTCTAGGGAAAGAAGTCCGGGCTGTTGATATTCCCCTCCTCGTGAGGAGGGGAGGATGCGCCATCAAGAAACGTTAGAAAGGCGCAGACGGGGTGGTCGCTCACACCTAAACGCTGCTCGTAAGCGACCACCCCGCCCTCGCTTTCTAACGAACTATTGATTCGCTCGGGCACCCCTCCTCTCGAGGAGGGGAATACTCCGCGACCATCCTTTATCGATCGTGATCGTGATCGTCATCACGGTGATCGTCATCATGGTGATCGTTGTCATGGTCGTTGTCATGATCGTTGTCATGGTCGTCGTCATCATCGCCGCTGGACTGGATCTTCGCCGACGTCGTGACTGAACCGCTGTCGTCGCCAATCGTGACCTGGACCGTCACCGGGTTGTGGACGCCGCGCAGATTCGCACGCTGGGCCTCGACCTGGATCCGATACGTCGATCCGCTCTGCAGTTTGATGTCGACGTGCAGTTTGATGCCTTCCGCAGTCGTGCCCTCGAACGTGAAGTGACCATTCTTGCTGGGGCCATCCTGCTTGAACGACTTCGGCGGAATGGTCGCCGTGGCTTTCGGCGAAGGATTATTTCCGATGGAGATCGTCGTCTTCTCATTCACCGGCGAAATGCCATTGGAAGTTTTGCCCAGCGTAAAGTCGCAGTCGAAGTGGAAATTGCTGTCGTTGCTGCTCTTCGTGCTCTTGCTATCGCTCTTGTACTTCTTGTCGTCCCTGTTCCACCACCAACTGCCGTCCCAGTTCCAGTTCCATTTCTTGTAATCATCGTCGTCATCCCCGTGAACCTGGATATCGACTTTCTTGCAGACAAAACTGGCGAACGGCGTTGTTGCCGGCGGCGGAGGCTGCGCAGCGGTGACCGTAAAGACCAACGGATTGCTCGTCTGGCTTCCGACCTTCACCGTCACACTGCGTGCACCGACCGTAGCGCCGGAAGCAATCGTGAACGTGGTCGTCAGCGAAGTGCTGCTCGTGACATTGACCGTGCCCACCGTGATGCCGCTGCCCGCAACGATGACCGAAGTCTGGCCGGCCACGAAATTCTGTCCGGTGAGAGTCACGGTTACCGTCGTCCCCTGCTGGCCGGTCATCGGCGAGATCGAGGTCAGGACCGGCGGCGCCGTCGTCGCCGGTGTCACCGTGAACGTCAGCGAATTGCTTGTGCGCGTGCCGTTTCTGACAGAGACGCTGCGCGCGCCGAGCTCGGCGTCGGCGGCGATAGTAAAGGTTGTCGTGAGCGAAGTGCCCGAGCTATTCACCGACACAGTTCCGACGGTGATTCCGGTGCCTGAAACAACGACGGCCGTCTGGCCGGCCACGAAATTGGTTCCGGTCAGCGTCACTGTCACGGTTCGTCCGCGTGCGCTGCTCGTCGGCGAGATCGATGTCAGCGTGGGCGTCGAGGCAGCCGTATCGCTGAACATCGCAACAAACGCGCTCTCTCTCGTTCCCAGCTTTCCATTGAGAACTGCGGGGAAATCGGCCGAGGCCGTGTAGCCGGTAACGAACGTATTGTTCGCAGCAGAATTCGGTGATACGGCCAGGCCCGTGACCTGATCGTCGAGCGATCCACCGAGGTAGGTCGAATACACCAAAACCGGACAGCTGCCGGTCAGCGGAGGAGCGCATTGCGCCAGAGGATCAAGCCTGGCTACGAAACCGTCGGTGAGGCCTTGAAGAGTCGCCTGAGCCGGAGCTACTGCCGGGAAATTGCTCGATTGCGTCCAGCCGCCGATCGAAATGGTTCCATCGGTTCCGGCGCCGATGCCAAGGCCGAAGTCGTCGATCGATCCACCCATTGCGGAAGCGTAATTGACCTGCCCTGTCGGGGTTACCTTGAGAAAAAAGGCGTCGCGAAGGCCGGCGCATCGTTGCTGGAAGGCATTCGGCGTCGGGGGAAAATCCGTCGCCGCGCTGCCGGTGCAATCGGTTTCGCCCGTTACCCAAATGTTTTTCGAGCTATCGATCGTGATTCCATAGCCGGAGTCGCCCGACTGGCCGCCATACAACAAGGCAGGGAACGTCGGATCCAGTACAGCGCGGCCGGGAGTTCCAGGGGTGCCGGCCGAAAGAAATTTCGCGACGATCACATCCGTAGTCGCCGCTGTCTGAGAACCGGTCACAAAGAGATTTCCTGAATCCACCGTCGCGGCGTTGAAGCTGTCATTGCCGGCGCCACCAATGATGGAAGTCCATTCAACGACTCCAGTCGGCTTCACTTTGACTACGAACGCGTCTGTCGTCGCGCTCGGCCGGCCTGCTGTGCCGCCGCCGCTTCCCGGTGGCGGGCATGGATCGAGGTAAGTGCCGTCTGGAAGCTGAAGCGTGTCGCAGTCCTGGCCCGGCACCGGTGCCGGCGTGCCGCCCGGCGACGGCGGCGTGCTGCCGACGGTCGCCTGTCCATAGAAATCCTGTGAATTCGTGTTGCCCACGACGTAGGCGTTGCCCGCTGCGTCCGCGGCGACGCCGAGCGCTAAATCGGTAGCGGCGCCTCCGACATAGATCGAATACTGCAAAGCGCCCGTCGAGCTCAGTCTGGTCACAAACCCGTCAATGTTGCCGTGAGCGGTGTTTGCAGCAGTGCCGGGAAAATTCGTAGACGTCGTGAAGCCCGCAACATAAATGTTGCCCGGTCCATCGACTGTGATGGCGTTGCCCTGATCGTTTCCGGAGCCTCCGAGATACGTCGCAAACACGAGCGTTCGCGTCGTCGCGTTCACCTTCACCACAAAAGCATCCGTCGGACTCGTCAGGTTCGGCTGAACCGCGCCCATCGTTGTACCGAAATCGGACGAGCTGGTGATACCGGTGACGTACGCGTTCAGATTCGCATCAGCCGCGACCGCGTAACCTTCGTCGAAGGTCGTTCCACCCAGATAAATGGAAAACTGAAGCGTCGGATCGATAATCAGCTCGCGGCTGTGATCGTACGCCGCAACATCGAACGAGACGGTGTTGTTCTTCGAGACCTTGTACTTTCCGGCAATGTCGCGGCGCACGCCGTCGATCTCCTGATACACGACCGGACGATGGAATCGCAGCGTGCCGCGCTCTCCAACCACAGACAGATCGCCGTTGCGCTCGACGTTCAACCGCCGCGCTCCGGCAAAATTCAACGCGATCTGACGCGGATCCGCGCCGGGCGCGACGACGAAATCATATTCGAGCTCTTCGCCGTTCCCGTAATACATGACGTCCACGCCAGGATAAATGTCGCGATACTTCGCTTTCGCGTAAGTCGGAATCGACGTGAGCCACTTCGCCGCATCATTCCCGGTGTAGTAATTGACTGTCGCCTCCTGCAAATCCACGGCGACCGGTTGCGCGTCGGCATTGGCGCCGGCCAGCCGCATCTTGATGCGCTCTTTCGGCAGCGCGAACAGAGCTTCATTCGATTTCAAATGAAGGACGAATCCATGCCCATGCGACACGAAGTCCACGCCGCGCGCGCTCTGGCCCTGGTTCGTTTCGAAAACGAGGGGCGCTTTCCAATACTCGGTATTCAGATGGTTCGATTCAGAAGCATGCAGGGCTGCCGCGAAGGCGGCCACCAGCACGATGGATCCACAGATAGTTCGTGTTTTTGTTTTGGTCACGCTCACCGACTGCTCCCTCCAAGGAACAAAAATCAAGTGACAGGCGTATGGCATCCGGCCGCACCCAATGGCAGGTGTCGAACATATACATCTAGCCAGTCTGGCCCAAGAGCGGCCATTAGTACAATCGGCATGAAGACTAAAGGACTTTAGGTAAATCTTTGGCCTTGCCGTGGTTATGCCGCGGCGCTAGATTCAGGCGGAATGGCTGGACGGGCTGGGGGGCAACTAAGAGCGGGCTTCACCTTGATCGAAATGGTGACTGTGATCGCAATAATCGCGGTGTTGGCCGCCATTCTTACTCCTCTGGTCTCGAACTATATCGACCAGTCGCGCGTGGCGAAGGCCCAAAGCGACACCCGGACGATCGGCGAATCGATTTCGCGCTTCGAGAAGGACGTCGGCCGATATCCGATGTTCACTGTCGGAACCGGCGCGCTGGCGGATAGCAGCGCCGACGTGGGCCGGCTGGAGACTCCCGGCACGAATCCCACAGCAACGGACACGCTCTGGACGCAGACCCCGACATTCGCCAACACGCTTTGCGCGTCGAATACGTGCAGTGTCGAACCGCTCGCCAATCAACTCCTGACGAATTCCCGGCTGTATCCGACCACGAGCTCCATGGCCAAGCCGTTCAAATGGAAAGGGCCGTACCTGGACGCGACGGCCGATCCCTGGGGCAACAAATATCTGGCGAACATCATCAATTGCAAGTCGGCCAGCACCAATGCGTGCTTCGTGATTTCCGCCGGCCCCGACGGCATCGTTCAAACCGCGTTCAACATTTCTGAAACGTCGGCCGTCTCCGCCTCTGGAGACGATGTCCTCTACCGAATTCGATAGGTTAGAAACGAAAAGCCCGGACGCGATGTCCGGGCTTTTTTCTTACAGGAAGCGGGACGGTTACTTAATTCTGAAAACGATATCGTCGCCCTGGGCTTTGAATTCGTTGAACTGCTGATCGACCCGCGTCTCGATATTACGGTTCGGACCGGCAGATAAGACGATGACTGCGATTTTCTGAAGGCCGCCGTCGGCGTCGAGCGGCAACTCCGCTTTAAGGAAACCGGCATGAAGGTAGCGGACATTGATAATGTACTTGTTGCCCCACGGATCAGTCTTCGGAAGGGACGAGATATAGGGCCCCGCCCACCCTCGCTGCGGATCGCCGATGTAAGATCCCCTCTTGGGATAAAAAGCCAAAGATCCTGGTGCTCCCAGAATGTTTTTGATCAGGTGGCCTTCGATGGTCGCATGTCCACCGAGGCCGGCCGCATAGTTCGGTTTGTGACCGAAATATCCAATGGTTCCCGACCAATCCGGCGGCGTGCCTGGGACATTCCAACTCGCGGCCCCAACCGCGAAGCTTGTATCCGTCGGGTAAGTTCCGTTTTCTGAAACCAGAAAACCGTAGTAACTGTCGCCGGCTCCCGTCTTTTGCCCATCGACGAAGAGCGGGAAAAAAGCGTTGTCTTTGTAGAAAGTGATCAGCCCTTGTCCGATCGAACTTACGTCACCGATAGCAGCCTGAATTTTGGAATCGTTAATTGCATCGATTGCCCCTCCGACTGCCACTCCCGCCAGCACCGCGCCGACGGCTACAGTCGCCGTGGCTTCAATCAATGAAGTCGCGACGCCTTTGGAGTCCCTAATCCATTTGAGGAAAAGTCTGAAGGTTTTCATAACCACTCCTGTGTTATCCCAACTTCCTGTTGGCCCCGCTTTGTAGCACGACACCGGCCAAAGGGCAAAGCATTGATTTTTTTTAACAACCAGATCATTTCGTGTCAGGGAATCTACAGAAATGGTGGGACTTCACGTCTTTTGGCTACCAAGAGTGGTTGATGCGTCAGGTTTTGCGTGCGATTTCTGGAACGAACGGACGGCCGAACCGACAGTCCAGATCGAGAAAATGACAGCCGACAGCAATCCGAGGGTCAGGCCGAAGATTCCATAAACCCTGTATTTACTAGGTATTGCAGTCGTGAATTCCGCCGGCGGCTCTGTCGCTTCGCCGGCCGCCTTCTTAAAGGACACTGCCGCCAGTTCGGAGAGCGACGTATCGCTCATCCGTGCGGCGACCTGCAAAAGCTGTCGCCAGGATCCCGGGTCCAGTTGCAACTCTGCCAATTTCTTGAAAGATTTTTCCGCCTGGTCAAATTCTGCCCGCTCCAATTGCACCTGCGCCAGAACTCTCCAGGCGTATGGTTCGTCGGGTTTCGCGGCAACGGCGCGTAATGCTTCGCGCTTCGCGGCATCGAGATCGTGTTTTGCGAGATATATAAAGGATAGATTCACGGCCGTCAGCAGATGACCTTGCTGCCGGTAATACGTGCTCAGCCGGTCTTCGTAGCGTCGCGATTCCAAATTCATTGCAAGCGCATCATTTACGCGGCCGCCGGTGAAATAGTAGGCCGCGAGGCGCGACGCAATCTGCGGGTCCTTCGGAAAGGCAGCGTGCTCGCTTTCCAAAAAAGCGATCGGATCGTTCCAATCGGCATTCCGCCTCGATGTTTTGATACCCAACACGACAATCAGTAATCCGAAAGCGACGAGGGCAGCCATCGCAGACCCCCGACTGAAACGTCTGAGGCGTCCGAAGAGTCCTGCCGCAGCGAGCGCCACTCCGGCAAACGCCGGATACAACCGATGTTCAAAGATGAGGTCGGGCAGCGGAAGCACGAGAATCGGCAGCAGCAGGATGAAGAACGAAACGATGCCGAATCCGATCAATCGGTCGCGCCGGGTCAGATAGATTCCGGCAGCCATGACAGCGAGAACGAGAAGCCACTGCAGAATAACTTCGGCGGTGACGTCAGAGACGGGCTGAAAGTCGTAAAACAGGAACTGACGTCGAGGCCATGTCGCTAACGCAAAGTATTTGTTGAGGATAGGTCCGTCCGTCAACAGGTACTGGCCCCAGGGGATCGAACCCAGCGTGCTGCTGGTTGCATTTTGAAATGCTCTCCATGCGGGGTAGAGGAGGACAAGCCCGAGGGGCAAAATGTAGCCGGCGCTCTTCCGGATGTGCTGCCGGTCAAAGAAAACGAACTCCATAAAGAGCAGCCACACGGGCAGAACCACCGCTGTTTCTTTCGTCATCGCAGCGCCCGCACCAAAAAGAAGGACGGCGGCCAGCCAGCCTTTACGGTTCGTCCTGCGGAATCGCGCGTAGGCCGCGGCCGCAAACAGCAGGAACATCGTTGCCTGCGATTCGAAACGCTGGCTGATGTAGGTCACGGCCTGCGTCTGAATCGGGTGCACCAGAAACAGTGCGCCGGCGATCGTTGCCGCAAGCCATTGCCGGGTAAGCTCCATCGCAAGCCAGAACAACGCCGTCGCCGCGACAGCGTGGATGAGGACATTTCCAAACCGGAAATAGAACGGTTCGTGCCAGGGGAGGATCGAGGTCGCGAGCGGCAGGAATTGTTCGTTCAGCCAGAACGATGCAAACCCAAGGGGACGGGTTTGCCATCCGAATTTATTCGCGATCTGAAGCACGCTCGCGTCGTCCAGCCAGAACGGCGCCCACAAACCGCTGCTATAAATAAGGAGCGCGCCGGTCACGGCAAAGACGAAAAAGACACGCATTTTAGGGCTCGTCGCCCTCGACTCGAATCAGAACCGGCTGTTCGGTCACGCACTCGAGAGCCTCGATTTCCACCAGCGCCTTCTGAATATCCCGCTCCGCGGCCGTGTGAGTCATGATGACGAGAGGCACCGAGCCGCCTTGTTTGCGTCCGCGCTGAATCATCTGCGCGATGCTGATCCGGTGCCGGCCAAGAATCCCCGAAATCTGTGAGAGGACGCCGGGCTGATCCAGAGCCATCAGCCGGAAGTAGTAGAGGCTCGTGATCGCCTCCATCGGCTGAAGCTCGACGCCGGACATGGCGCCTCCAACACCTGCATTGGGAAGTTGGCGCGACGGCTCCATCAGGATCTGCCGTCCGATATCCATAATGTCGGCGACGACGGCGCTGCCCGTCGGCATCGATCCCGCACCGCGGCCGTACAGCATGATGTCTGCGCACGCATCCCCGACAATCTGAATCGCGTTGTACACGCCGCCGACTTTGGCGATCGGATACTCGTCCGGAACCATCGTCGGATGGACACGAGCTTCCGCTTTGCCGTCGCGCATCTTGGCGATGGCCAGCAGCTTCAACTTGTATCCGAACTCCTTGCCGAAATCGATATCGAGCGGGCTGATCGACGTGATGCCCTCGGTGAAGATGTCCTTCAATCGGATGTGCATTCCGAAGGCGAGGTTCACAAGAATCGCCAGCTTGTGCGCGGTATCGATGCCGCCGACATCGAACGTCGGGTCCGCCTCGGCATACCCGGCGCGCTGAGCCTCGGCGAGGACGTCGGCGAAGGCGCGCTCTTCATCCGTCATTTTCGTCAGGATGTAGTTCGAAGTTCCGTTGATGATTCCGTAAATCGAGACGATACGATTGGCGGCCAGCGCTTCGCGCAGCGCCTTGATGACCGGAATGCCGCCGCCCACACTGCCTTCGAATCCGATGCTGACGCCGGCGCGGCGCGCGGCCTCTTGAATTTCCGCGCCATGCAAGGCCAGCAGCGCCTTGTTTGCGGTGACGACGTGCTTGCCTCGCGCAATCGCAGCGAGAATCAATTCCTTCGCGGGCTCGTATCCGCCGATGAGCTCAACCACGATATCGACATCCGGATCTTCGACGACTTCAAAAGGTTTGTCGGTGAGAACCGACGCGGAGACGCTGATGCCGCGGTCCCGGCCCATGTCGCGCACGGCGATCTTCGTCACTTCGATCGGAACTCCGACACGATGGCGAATGACGTCGGCATTCTGCTGCAGGATCCGCAGCGTGCCGCTGCCGACGGTTCCAAGACCAATGATCCCGACTTTGATTTGTTGTTTCATCATCTCTACGAGCCCGTGGCAGAAGAGGATAATTCTGGGCCGGACGCCTCTGCACCCATTTTCGCTGGGTCAAACCCTGTGACCCCGAATTGTGAAAATGGGTGCAGAGGCGTCTGACCCACTTCTGACACGGGCTCTAGAGCCTGTCCGAGTATTGAGCCGTGGAGCGGTGGTTGTGCAAAACAGCGGCTTGATTATGCCGCGGAGCGGCACAACAACTGTAGCCACGGGCTTCAGCCCGTGGTTCATGTTTCTCGACGAATCCAGTTCCGGAGGAACGACATAAATTGTTTCGTCCCCTCCGGGACTGCACTTTGAGGCCGAACTCGTTCCACGGGCTGAAGCCCGTGGCTAGCGTTGTTATGCCGCTCCGCGGCTGAATACTCGGACAAGCTCTCTAGCCGCGGGTCAGGCGCTTCCACCACGGCTGTTTCTTGTATTCGAAATGACTCAGGCAGGCCGTGATACTGGCTTCAATCGCGGCAAAATCAAAAGGCTTCAGAATGTAATCGAACGCGCCCATCTTCATCGCCTGGCGCGCAATCTCGCGGTCGGCGACCGCGGTCATCATGATCACGTTCGGATGCGGGTCGTGGGCCATGATCTGGCTCAGCACTTCCATCCCACCCATGAGCGGCATGCTGACATCCAGCAGGACGATCTGAATGCCCGGCGTGTCTTCCAATCGCTCGATCGCCTCGCGGCCGTTCTTCGCAAGGGTGATCGCGTAGCCGTGGGCCTTGAGGAACTCGGCAAGGACGCCACGGATATCGTCCTCGTCATCGCAAATGAGTACGCTGATGCGCCGGTCTTCCCCCAGAACGTTGAGGTTCGACGGCAATGCGGCGCGGATGGCGGCCACCAGCGCGTCCAGGCCTCCATCTCGATCCACGATCGTCCCGACGCCCAGTTGTTGAAGCCGCGTCCGAATCTCCGGTGAGCCGGCGACCGCTACAGTCTTCACTTTGAGGGGGCTGGAATGGACGCCCGTCAGAAAAGGAATGCCGTTCTCGATCGATGGATCGATGACCAGGAGGTCCGGCGCATGAAGGTCCACGAGGCGCGCGCCTTCCTCGGCAGAAGTTGTTCCAACGACAGAGAGTTGTGGGGAAGTCAGCGACCTGATCAGAAGATCGACAAGGATTTTCTCCTTGTCGACGATGAGTATGGTGGCCTGCTTAGCCATACATCCTTCGGAGTATACCCTATTGCTTGGCGTCGGGCCCACCGGCCTCGCCACTGTAGGTACAACTCCTTGATGGCGATTGGCCGGTCCCCCCACGCGGTAAAAAAGTGGATTTTTGGTAAAGATTTGACGCTTCCTGCCGATGAGAAGTGCATGAGCCGTGCAATTCACGACGACGGGGACAGGAATTTCGCCAGACAACGGTCTGTTTTCAGACTTTCGATGATTGCCGATGAGCCCGTTTACCTCTTATTGAGCCTGGACGGCGTGAACATCGACCCGATCGTCGATGAACTCGGAGGAGGAGGAGCACGTCTCGTTTCGGCGAAACACTTCGACTCTTTCTACGAAGGGCAGATGCTTGGGCCGGCGGTCCTTGTTCTGCAGGATGAGGGAATGCCGGTTGTGTATCCGGTCGTGAAGTGGAAGAGCTGGCCGGTCGTCGGCGTCGAGTTCATGCAGATCCCGGAAAAAGATCGCGAGATGATCATCCGCTTCCTGTTCAAAGTCGAACGGCGGATGGTGCAACAGAGGGCAGAGCCCGCGCTCCGGCGGACATCAAGGCTGACGTAACTTCTTAACGGCCCACCCGGCGTGCGAGCGTACGTGCTCGTCGTCGTGCGCCAGGAACTTCTGCAATTTCGGCAGGAATCCCCTCACCCCCGAATTTCCTGCAACGACCATCAGATTTCGGATCAGTCCCTTGACCTTTGCCCGCTTCATCGACGTGCCGCGAATCATCTGCCGCCATTCGTCTTCGTTCATATCCAGCAATCGATCGATCTCCGGCCACAACAGTCCCGGCTTTGGCTGAAACGCTGGATTCTCCGAATGCGGCGCTTTGCGATTCCACGGACACACGTCCTGACAAATGTCGCATCCAAAGAGATGGTGTCCGATTCCTTCGCGATCCGCTTCCGGTATCGCGCCGCGCAATTCAATGGTCGTGTAAGCGATGCATTTGCGGCTGTCCAGAACATACGGCTCGAGGATGGCATGCGTGGGGCACGCGTCGATGCACCGTGTGCACGTGCCGCAGCGATCCGGAACGGGCGTGTCCGGATCGAGTTCGAGGTCGGTGAGAATGCAGCCGAGAAACAGCCACGATCCGGCCTTCTGATGAATGATGCAGGTGTTCTTGCCGAACCAGCCGACTCCCGCATACTTCGCGTAGACGCGCTCGAGTAGCGGCCCCGTGTCGACATACGCCTTCGTTTTGCGCGAATTCGAAATTGACGGACCGGAACCCGGCGACGGCTCTTCGATCCACCTCGCAAGCTCCTGCAGTTTCTCCCGCACCGCGTCGTGATAATCCGCGCCCCACGCGTACCGCGACACCCAGGCACGGAGCCGATCGAACGCAGTTCGCGGATGGGCCGTGTTGTAGTTCATCGCGCAAACAATGACGGATCGGGCGCCCGCGAGAACCGATGCCGGTTCCAGCTTCGCGTCCTTCTGACGCTCGAGGTATTGCATTTCGCCGCCATAGCCGCTTTCCAGCCACTTTGGATAGAACACGGCTTCAGGAAACGGTCCAAGCGGCGCCACGCCGACGAGATCGAAGCCGAGCGCGCGGCCTTTCTCTTTAATTTCCGTTTTTGAAGGCAAGCATTTCCTCGACAGGCTGTGCGTTGAGCACGCGGTCCTTCTCGATCCAGCCGCGCTGGGCCGTCGCCACGCCGTATGGGAGATTCAGCAGGTCGTCGTAGTTGTGCGAATCCGTGTTGATGATGACGTGCACGCCCATCTCCCGCGCTTTGCGGCAATGCATGTCGTTCAGATCCAGCCTGTGAAAGTTGGAATTCACTTCGAGACACGTCCGCGTTCGCGCGGCCTCTTTCATGACTTCGTCGAAATCGAGATCGTAGGGATCACGATCGCCGAGCAGGCGGCCCGTGGGATGCCCGATGACCCGCACGTAAGGATTCTGCATCGCGCGGACAACGCGCATCGTCAGCTCGGCTTTGTTCTGCTTGAACCCGGAATGAACCGACGCAACGACGAAGTCGAGTTGCGCGAGCAGCTCGTCGGAATAGTCGAGCGTGCCGTCCTGCCGGATGTCGACTTCGGTGCCGGCCAGCACCCGGATATCGGAATACTTCGCGTCGAGAGCGCGGCACTCCGCGGTGTGCTTCATGAGGTCCGCGTCGGAGAGACCTCCCGCGACGCCGAGCGACTTCGAATGGTCCGTTATCGCGACGTACTTGTATCCGCGCTTCCGCGCGGCTTCGACCATTTCCTCGGTCGAATATTTTCCGTCGCTCCACGTCGTGTGCATGTGAAGATCGCCGCGAATATCGTCCAACTGCACGATCGACGGCAATTTGCCCTGCGCCGCCGCCTCCATCTCGCCCCAGTCCTCCCGCAACACCGGCGGAATATACGGCAGTCCGAGCTTCTCGAAAATCTCGACCTCGTCGACGCCGGCGACGTACTTATCCTCCGCGTCGAACAAGCCGTACTCGTTCAGCTTCAGACCTTGCTTGATCGCGCGCTCTCGCATCCGGATGTTGTGCGCCTTAGAGCCGGTGAAGTAATGCATGGCCGCGCCCCAGCACTTGGGTTCGACGACACGCAAATCCACTTGCAAATCGTCCTGCACGCGCACCGATGCCTTCGTGCCTCCCTGCGCGAGAACGGACTCGATGAAAGGCATGCTGAGGAAAGCCTTCATGGTTTTTTCCAGATCTTTTGAAGCGGCAAGAATGTCGACGTCATGAACGACTTCTTTCATGCGTCGCAGGCTACCCGCATACGCCACGCGCTCCGCGGAACTCTCGAGGTACCGACAAAGCTGCGTCGCAATCGGAATGGTTTTGCCGAGCAGATAGTTGCCTCTTCGCCTGCGGAAGACGTCGATGCCGCGGAGAATGTTTTCGATGGTTTTCTGCTTGAATCCGGGCACCGAGAGCAGCTTGTCCGTCTTGCACAACGCTTCGAGCTCTTCGATCGTCTGGATCTTGAACTGATCGTAAATCTGCTTGGCGGTCTTCGGACCGACGCTCGGAATCTCGATCATCTTGACAAGGCCGAGGGGAACTTCCTGCTTCAGATTTTCGTGGAATTCGATTTTGCCGCCGCGGACGTATTCGTCGATCTTGTTCGCAAGGTCTTCGCCGATGCCGGGAACGTTGCGTAACGTGCCGTTCAACGCGAGCGTTTCGATGTTGTCGGCGAGGCCTTCGATGTTCGTCGCGGCCCTGCGATATGCCCGTACTCGAAAGGGATTGGCGCCTTGAATTTCTAAGAGGTCTGCAATTTGATTGAAGATGAAAGAAATTTCGAGATTGCGCATCCCGAAATCATAGCAACCTTTTGATCTCCGGTGACGCGGACGTCACGTGCAGGCCGTCGCACGTGTCCATGCGGCAGGCGAGGGCTCTGGATTCGCATTCGCCGCTGCGCACAGTCACCGCGCAGTTGTTGCAGGTGCCGTTCCAGCAGAATCGTCCAAACGAGATCGACTGCGGCACGACATACTGGAGCCCTCGCAACAAAGAATTGTTCTCGGGCATCTCCATCCGGCGGCCCAGCACCTCGACGCTCAACAATCTTTCGTAATCGCCAAAAAGGTCCGCGTCCATCAAAGTCCTTATCGGCACGGAATGCAAAATCTTTACTTTTTTCTTTTCGCGGCAACGGATCTGGCTAGCGCCTCGGTGAGTGAGAGCCTGGCTTTTGGCTTCGACCATTTCTTGAAAAGCCGGACGAACTCTTTGTCGCTGGAGACGGTTTCGAGACGGCCTTCCGTGTATGTCTCGAAAACCGATGGATGGATGTAACACTTTCTGCAGACCGCGACCGTGTTGCCCAGGCGCCCGGCCACTTCCTCGATGACGCCGGCGATGTTCTTCTTCGCTTCTTTCTGCGTCGTGAACTCCTTGCACTTGCACAGCGCCTGCACGGCGAGAATGGTGCCGGCCCACGTTCGAAAATCCTTCGCCGTGAAATCATCGCCGGCAATGTCGCGTAGATAGTCGTTGACGTCGGCCGAGCCGATCGATCGCCGTTCGCCGCTGTCATCGAGGTATTGAAAGAGTTCGTAGCCCGGAAGGTCGCGGCAGTGCCGGACGATTTTTGCCAGATGCGAATCTTCGACGCTGATGGCGTGTCGCCTTCCACTCTTGCCGCGGAAATAAAAATTCACTTTGGCGCCGCTGATCGCGACGTGATGATTGCGCAGCGTCGTCAGTCCGAATGAGTTGTTGTGCCTGCTGTATTCGTCGTTACCGACGCGAATGAGAGTCGTCTCGAGCAGACGCACAATCGTGGCGAGCACTTTCTCTTTCGGCAGTCCCGGAAGCGCGAGATGCCGTCTCACGCGCCCGCGAATCTTCGGCAGAACTTTTCCGAATTCGGCCATGCGATCGAACTTCGTGCTGTCTCGCACTTCGCGCCATCGCGCGTGATAGCGGTACTGCTTCCTTTTGCGGGCATCGCGTCCGACGGCCTGGATGTGGCCTTCATCGGACGGGCAAATCCACACGTCCGTCCACGCGGGCGGGATCGCGAGCGAACGGATGCGCGCCAGCGTGGCGGCGTCGCGAATCACGCGGCCATTGGGTCCAAGATATCGAAAGGTTTTTCCCGAACCGATGCGGCGGATGCCGGGCATCTGATCGGACACGTATCGCAATCCGGCGCTCTTCGCGGCCGCGACCGGGTTCGTAGCAGGAAGGCCCACGGCCATTTCATGTGCACGTCGAGGCCCCTTTGAGTGGAAACGGATGTGCACCGTGTTTACGGGGGGAATTATGGAAATCGTCTTAATGGTTGCAGTAATTTTGACCGCCCTGGCAATCGTGACCCAGGCAGGCGTGCTGGTGGGAATGTACCTGATGTCCCGCAGACTTGCATCGAAAGCCGAGACTCTGATGTCCGACAGCCGCCGCCTGATGGCGCCGCTCGAATCGATCACGCAGAACCTGACGTCCATATCGAATGACCTGGCCGAAACAGGAAAAATGGCCCGCGACGAGATGCAGCACATTCAAGAATTGTTGGGCGAAACCCGCGACATCGTCCGCGGCCAGATCGCCGAAGTCCGCGAGGTCGTCCTCGATACCGTCGATGAAGCGCGCGACATCATGATGCGGCCCGTCCGCGAATACTCGGCGATCATGTCGGGAATCAGCGCCGGCATCCGCACGTTCTTCGGCCGGAAGAAAGTTGTCGCAGAAGCGCCCGTCGAAGAAATCGAAGTAATGGAAATCGAGATCGAGGATCGTCATTATCCCGCCGCATGACCTCTTCCCGCGATGAACAGCACATGCTATATTTTCGTGTCTTGCTCATCGCGGGCCGTTAGCTCAATTGGCAGAGCAACTGACTCTTAATCAGTAGGTTGAAGGTTCGATTCCTTCACGGCTCATTTTTAAATCAAAGATTTAGCCGACCCTAACCGGTCGGCTTTTTCGTTGGGGTAACGCTGGGGTAACAGTCAACAAAGCCAAAAAATTCCTTGGATTTCGGACGTAATGTCAGCAAAGCTGCGTTCAATGGCCCACCATCCGCAAATCGAACGCCAAGATCTGCTCGATTGATTGTTCGGTGGAGCGAATGGCGCCTGAATGAGAAGGTCAGTAGGGCCACGGCCCAGAAGGTTCGAGCCCGAATGAACGGGACGAGTCGCCTGATGACTTCATCACCGCGCATGGCCCGCCATGCACGTTGTGAGTCTCCTTCCCTAATGTTCATATTTACATATTGTTCACGCAACGTGAACACCTTATAATAATGAACATAAAATGTTCCGGTGTCTGTTCACGAAACGTGAACGAGGTACGAAATTGAACACGGGGCGAGTTTCTAATGCCTAACGCAATCCATACCGACCAAGCCCTCTTGGCGCAACTGGGTCCTGCTTTGGATGCCCTGGAACGGACAACGGGTGTTAAAGGTCGCGTTGTCACAATCGTGCCCAAAAGCCGAAATGGTCGTCGGCCTGATGCTCTCATCGATATTTACGTTGATGGCAAAAAGCGTCGTTATGTCGTCGAAGCGAAAACTCGTCTGGATAGGCTAGCGGCGCTCGGCCACGTAAGAGCCCAACTCGATCATTTAGGCGCGCGCGGCCTATTGTTCGCCCCCTATATAACGCCGGCAATCGGCAAACAATGCCGTCAACTTGATATACCGTTCCTTGATACCGCCGGGAATGCTTATATACATGAGCCAGGCCTCCTCGTGTATATCACCGGAGAAAAACCTGACGACTTCACAACTACGGCGATCGCAGCGCGCGGCGGAACGGCCACTGCATTACGCGTTGTCTTTGTTCTTCTTTGCAAAGCTGAGCTCCTCAATGCGCCGTATCGAAATATCGTTGAGGCCGCAAACGTCGCTCTCGGTGCGATCGGTTGGGTGTTCTTGGACTTGGAAAAACGTGGGTATATCGCCGGTGGACAGAAAAAACATAATCGTCGTTTCCTAGAACCCAACCGTCTGTTTGAAGAATGGGTGACGAACTACCCGATCAAATTGCGTCCCAAGTTGAACCCGCGGCGATTCCGTGCAGAGAATCCTGATTGGTGGAAACACGCGGAACTGACAGGACTGCGTGGGTATTGGGGCGGAGAAGTCGCGGCGCATCGATTGACGAAATACCTCAAACCGGCGACGCACACGCTTTACATCGAGCCGAAACGCGACGACGGCCAGCATGGCAAGGCGTTTGCAAAATTCGTCGCGGCGAATCGTCTTCGCGCTGACGCGCAAGGCGACATCGAAATTCTCGACGCGTTTTGGAATCTGCCAGAGACCACAGATCATCCCGAAGTCGTTCCGCCGATCTTGGCTTACGCAGACCTGATTGCGACGCTTGATCCCCGCAACATCGAAGTCGCCAAACTGATTCGCGAGCAATACATCGACGATGCCTTTCATCAAGCCTGAATACCCACTGGATGTGTTCGTTCTTGCCGTCATCCGCGAAGTGGACGCGCTGATTAGGCAGATGAAGCTCAGTTATTTTGTGTGTGGCGCGGTTGCGCTAGACATCTTGCTTCATCACATCCACGGCATTCAAACCGGGCGCACAACCGCGGATGTCGATTTTGCAGTCGCCGTCGAGAGTTGGAAACAGTTTTACGAGATCAAAGATCGTCTGATCGAAACCGGAGGGTTTGTAGCCGCAAAGAAGATCGAACAGCGTCTTTACTATAGGTCTGGAAGCGGCAGCGCAGACTATCCTCTCGACATCATCCCCTTCGGAAAAGTGGAGACTCCTCCGAATTCGATCAAGTGGCCACCTGACGGAAACAACGTGATGAGCGTCATTGGCTATGCCGACGTCCTTACAGCTACTGTCGAGATAGAAGTCGGAAAAAATGTACTTGTGCCGGTAATTTCTTTGCCTGGATTAGCGTTACTAAAGCTGTTCGCCTGGACGGAGCGCGGCACTCAAAACCCGAAGGACGCAACCGATTTGGTCACATTGCTTTGCAATTACCATAACGCCGGTAATGATGACCGTCTTTTCGGCGAAGAACTTGAACTGCTCGAAGCCGCCGGCTTCGATCCCCCGGCAGCGAGCCCTCAACTTCTCGGAAAGGACATTCGACGGATCGCGAAAGCAGAGACGCTTGGGCTGGCGATCGCCATTCTTGAGAATCCAAAGCAGCTCTACAGGCTTGTCACGCATATGGCGCCAAAACTCCAACATGCCCAGGACCCCGTCGAGGAAGCAGAGCGACTTTTGGATAAATTCAAAACCGGACTTAAAGGACCATAAGCATTCGGTAAAACGTCTAAGACGAATGACCCATTTGCGGATGCGTGCTTTCAAGGTCGGACAGTCACGTCGGAGCCAATCTATGGTTCGGGTATGAGGTCAGGCCTGAAGCAAGGTCGACAAGTGAGACACGCGCGCTGGGTCGCGTTGGAGAGTGGCAAAAAACGGCTGATTAGGCTGTTGAGCTTAGGCGCGGGTGTTAGAGGTATAGTCCCCGCATCCTGGGCCGCTTGGGTCGCAAGGGAGATTAATGGGGCCCGATAGCATCGCGATAAGAAAAACTGCCAAGAGCAACTTTACCATGCGCTATTCTTCCCACGAGAGTGCAGAGAATGCAAGGCCTTTCTAAAGGATGGCCAAGGCGATTGAAAGCAGGTCAAAACGATGGCTTGTCAAACGAACCGCGTATATAACAGCGCTCCCCTTCTTCCGAGATCGCGGGCGAAAGCCCCGCCAGGCGCGGACCACGCGATCCTGCGCTTAGCGCTCTTGACGTCGATATCAACCGACACGGGCATCACTAACCACAATCCATCAGACCTTCGAGTCAAGCAGCAGCTGCGAAGTCCCAAGATCTGTGATGATTCTTGTTACCATGCCGCCCTTGAGTGCCGCGCGGATCACCGCGGATTTTTCATTCCCCCCACTTACAAGAACGACCTCGCTTCCCCGAGAAATCAGGCGCTTCAACTCGTCCCCATTTAAGCCTAGCCATGGACTGACCACATGGCCGCCCGATGAATTTATGAAGCTATAGTTCAAATCACCCACCACGCCCTTGGATTTGAGGAATTCAATCGACAACCCTTTCGCCTCGATTGCCTTTCGAGTCGAACCGATAAAGTCGTCATGAGAGAGAGGGCCGCAGCTTATAAACACGACTTTCGCATCTCGCATTTTTGACAATAGAATCTTAACCGCCTTGTTCTTTATTAAGGCAGCATGCTCTTTTTTTAGGTTTTCTAGAGCTTTATCCGCATCCTTTTTTCGAACGTTACCTTTGCCCATCGGCGCGAGTAACATGCCGTAGCATTCACTCTCCCATCCGCATTTGGCCAACAACAAACTGATCAGAGCATATGAGTCAGTGTGCAGCAGACGGGGCCCGCGCTCTGGAATTATCGTCGGAACGAGAATCACTCCTCTCTCTTTTCGGGCAAGGGCGATCGCCATTTCGCGCAAATGTCCGCCGCCACCAAATGCGAACACTTGACGGGAATAATCTTGCATCAGTTCATCGCAATACCCCGCTGCTGCCTCCCCGATTTTCAGCCTCAGTTGGGCGATGTCTCTCTGCCCAACAGGTATGTCAATCACTAGCGCACCACGAAGACCGTAGGCCTCAAAAGCCTCACGCAGCTGAGACTGCGCCCGTGCGGTGTCGGGAAGGTTCACTTTGTGCTCAACAAGTTTAATTTGAAATGCCCGGCGCAATAATTTCGAGTATGTGACACGCGTAATATGGAGTTGTTTGGCAATATCAGATATCTGCTTGCCTTCGAGAAACCGCAACCGAACTAGCTGGATCATCGCCTCTTGTCGTTCGTCTTTTGTCATTCTTTTCCCACGCGACTTGGTTGGAGGCTTTCCGTCTTTTTTAGTTCGTTGCTTCACGTTTATCATCCCCTCTTTTACGAATTTAGGCGCATAGAGCAACTATTTTCCAACAACGATATATTTTTCCTAACTTGATTGATAAATTTCTAATTATATCACTCGCCGCACTGCCGAATTTATTTGGATCTGAATGAATTTGGGCCGCCGGACGCTTTCGATTGAAATTTTCATTGAGCAGGATAAATATTTCTCTCATGCCCGAACTTAGTAGCGCTCGGCCAGCGTTCAACTGTGGCTTTAAGGGCCGTAGAACGAAATCCCTGAGAAGCAGCACGTGGCCTGTGCTCAGGGCTGTCGCTACTCGCGCCTCCCGCGCTCGCCATATCGCCGCTGGCGCTCAGCAGCGGCATTCGGTTTTTGGGGGCCTCGGCCGTTGTACGGAGGGCGCGCGAGGGGCATTTGAAGTCCAATTGACGCCGGAAAGCCGCTGCGGTGTGAGCGCGGCGGCTCCGGCTTTGCGTTAAACCCTCGAACTAGGGAAGGAGAACTAGCTCCAGTGCCCGGTTCGCAAGGCTTCGGCGCTTCCCTAGTCGGCATCCGAAACCTTGCAGGTTGACAGCGAGTCCTATTCTATTCATGGCAACTCGAAGATGCAACGGACCGGGCGCTTGGGGCTTTGAGCCCGATGAAGCATTTCACACTGTTATCCGTTTTGCTTGGGGCGGCGGCGCTCACCGTTTTCATGTTTTTCGATGGCGTGGTTGCCGCTCAAAATAACCAGGCTATCGAGAAAACCAATCAGCAACTGCCTCCCTTCCAAGAAAAAAACCAAACAGCCCAACTTAAGAACCATTCTGAAGTCGGGGTTGAGGCGCCGGATATCGGCGGCGCCGACCCGGCGATGGTCTCGAAGTACCGCTTCGACACGAATGTGGCGCGCTCACGCGCGGAACAGGCGTTCATCACCGCGCAGGGTCCGGGCAACTGTCAAGCCACGACGCCGGAGTGCTACAACGCGAAGGCGGAAATGTTCGAGAAGGCCGCGGAACTTATGCGGACGGAAGGGGAGGCCGCCGATGAGCAGGTGCAGTGGGCTGGCAACTTCGTCCGGGACGCTGAGGCGGCGCTGGCCCGCGGTCCGAACTACGAAGCCATGCAGGAGCAACTCAAAACGCTTATCGAGCGCTGCGACAATCAGGACTCCGACTGCCGTTCCTTACGCACCGAGATGTACGGCTACATGAACAAGCATCAACCGCCGGGAATCAATGAAGCCAGAGAGGTGACGAGGAAGGCCATCCAGATCGCGAAGGGGATAAAAGACCATTTTGCCCGCGTGTCGAAAGAAAAGATGACGCAGCGGGTTGTCGCCTTGCGCGACGCCGCCTCGCTGCGCTACTCCGCAGGGTTGTTGCACACTTCCCAGCCAGTCGTCGAGCAGGGCGATCCGGGTGTCCGCCCTGGGGGGAACCGCGACGTGTCGCTGCCGTGCGGCACGACGTTGTATCCGGAGCTTTCTCACTGCCGCGTGGGAGCGGCAGGAGGGAATTGATGTTCACCGCCGCGGTATATCTATTCGCGCTCAGCATGGGGCTGCAACTCCAATATGAAGCGCTCGTGGATTCTGAGGCCAAGGCCCACTCGTTGGACGAGGAGCTAGTAAAGGCGGTCATTCAGGTCGAGAGCGGCTGGAATCCGGAGGCTCGTTCGGATAAAAATGCCCTCGGCCTGATGCAGTTGCTTCCGTCCACGATCGCGAGCGTCGGCGGCGATCCGCGCGGCTGGGCCGATCCCGAAAACAACATTCATTGGGGGCTGCTGTACATTCAGCAGCTCCTCCAACTTTACGGCGACGATAGCGAGCGCGTCTTGAGTCATTACTACTCGGGCAAAGGCGCGAATGTCGATCGCGCAGACGTGAGGGAATACATCCAGAAAGTGAAGGCTGCGTATGTTCGAATCCACCAAGGAACTTATTTGCGATATCAGGCGGGCCGTGTGGCTGTGGCTGCGGCGGAAGCCCACTGAGAATCTCGTGTCGGTCCATCTCGGCCGGGGGTCCGAAGAATGGCACGCTCCGTCAGGAAGAATCCCGCGCTTGCGGCGCATTACTCTCTTCACGGGATATGCCGCAGTTTTTGGGTACCTGGCGTTCGGCTGGCCGTTCGCGGTGCCAGACATTCCACTGCTTCAGCCACCACCAGCTCCCGATATCAAGTCGGAGCCGAGAATCATGACTGTGACTCCGGCAGTGCCCGCAAAGCCGGCACCGTCCGTAAAGCAGGCACAAGAAAATCAACCGGCAGCGAAACAGCAGAGCCTGGCGCAGGCGCCGGGGAAGGCCAGAGAATTGGAGTGGGAAACCAAACAAGTCGAGATGCAACTCAAACTTGCGGAGATGGAAAAGAAACTTCGTGATCTGCAGCAGGCACCACCAGTGCCGCCGCCTCCGCCGACAGAAACGGTCAAACCCGCCGAAGACGCTAAGCCACCGCAACCGGCAGTAGCGCAAACGCCACAAGCAGCAACTATTAAGGACAAGCTAGCAACGGCCCTGCCTGGACCTGAACTCGTGTCTCCGCCCATGGCGCGCATGCCCCGGCTGCCGGCAGAGATCGGAGTAGGCGCGCTAAGCCTCGCCGAAATCGATCTCGTTCCGCCGCGTCCGCCGGAATCATCTTTCGTTGGCCTTGAAAAGTTCTATCAGTCCGTTTACAAGACGAACGCCACGCGCATTGAGGAACTGGGCATCGGCTCTCGGCTTATCGTTTACATGGACCGCGACGGCTGGTTCGCGATGGCGTCGCAGAAGGGCCTGCGCTTGGCAGCTTCCAAATCGCCTACGGGCTGCCCGACCGGGGACGTTGTCTCTATTGACGTGAACAACCGCCGATCGTCGCGCTTCGTCAACTGCAAGAATTACACGGCCCATCGCGTTGTGCGGCCGCCCCGGAATCTGAAGGAACTCTGGGAAGACGCGGTTCAGGAGGCGCAAAAGAGGCTCGGCACCGCCGAGCTGTATTGGTGGACGCTCTATCCAATAGATTTGTGGCAGGCCGTGGAAGGAAAAATCTGGCACGAGCTTGGCGGCCGATTGAAGGACGGAGAAAGCGTTGAGGTCATCTATGTCCCGGCGATGGACGGCAAAATCGATGTCCAGGTTTCCCGTGCGCTAGCGCAGAAGTCGGCTGCAAACACCAGGCGTTCCACTTTTTGAGAGCGGGAACTCTTGGTATGGGGATTTTGAATAATCAGTCTCTCTGAACAAGTGAGGAAGGCGCACAATAGCGGGCGGGAGAAAAATGACCGCCCGCTTTTTAACGTCTCCTTTCACGTTTCATTTCGGTCCTGAACCCGGACGTGAAGGTTCTGTCCCGGCCGTTTATTCAAGTCGCGCGCCCGAATTGGGCCCATGGCTCGCCCACGCGCAAGCCGACATGATCGGCATTTATGTGACATTGCGTCATCGGACTGCCGTCACCTATCGAGCGTGCGGCTTATTTTGACGTATCGGCCGAATCGGCGTCCTACGATTTTTATAGTTGACATGAGATATTGACCATCATAGCGATGCGGATGCTCCTGGGACGGCTCACGGCGAATGCGTCGCTGCGCGTGCTGATCCAAGGTCCGTATCAGCTGCAGCCGTTCCAAATCGCCGCGAGTGAACCGAGTCGGAGCGACACGACGTGGACGCCAAGGCAGCCGGCAATCCGGATCACGCGCAGATGTTCCTCATGCGGCTCCACTTTTCCTACGCGCCTATCGAGTACGACACGACGGCGTTCGTCACGGGATCGCTTTGTTGCGGTCACTCGAAGTCCAAAGGGACCGAGCACCATGTAGGCCGCAGCCCCAACCGGCGCATTGCCTCTCGATCATCGACTTCGATTCGTCGTAGGAGCGCGCTCGCGTGCGAGCTTCGTCGGTGAGGGCGCGAGGTCGAGGCGTTCCCGTCGCCCGCGTTCCAGGCGCGTGCTGCTCCGAAATGTCTTGTATCAAGTGTTCATCGTCTCCAATGCTCATTGCTTGCTCCCCATCGACCTCTTGGTAGGATTGCTCCAATCCCGTAACGAGCGCATATCCGCCTATTCCGAGGCTGTCACAATCTCCTTCTCGCGGCCTTAACTATGAGGACCCTGATTCACGGCGTTTTCTTAAAACTGTGTCACAACGATCTCGGAGGTTAAAACAATGAGAGGCGAAATATTATCAATGGCTTGTCACAACAAGTCCGCCCCACGGGCTGTCTCTGCTTGCGTCAGTTTGCGTGTCCGTCGAGGACTTACCTAGAGGCGCAGAGTAGGCGGCAACCAATGAAACGTGAGATGGGGTGTAATGGTGTAATGACCCGAGGAAGCAAAAAACATTCTTGGTTGGCCTGTCATGCGGGGCGTTCCCAACGTCTTCTATTTGGAGCGCGAGCTATTAGGCGTGCGGCGAGTGCGGTTCGTTTCGATGCGGATCAGTGGAATGCAATGTTCCTTCAGAGACGTCTTGAAAATATTTTGAGTGAGCCTGTCACGGCAGGCCGTTCTCGCGGCCTTTATTTATAGAGGGAGAAAAGATTTTTTCTCCCAAAGTAAGTTTCCCATGGCCCTTTCTTATAGAGGGCCGATTCGAAAAACGAGGGACAAGCAAAATAGATGTCACCGCCATTTAAGTCAGACCAGACGCGCAACAACTTGCAACCGCCTGAAACAAGTACTGAGACCATTCAACTCGCGGACCATTCCAGGGCCGGCGTGCCGGTTGCGATCCTCGATGAGGAGAAAGTTCACGCCGTAACCAGCCTAAGTCGAACCACGCGATGGCGGATGGAGCGGCGTGGGGAATTTCCCAAGCGCGTGCGGTTGTCACCCGGACGTGTGGGTTGGCGTCAGGCCGATATCGAAGCCTGGATCAGCTCACGTCCTTCATAAATCTTTATATGTACAAACTTCAGGACAGCAAAGGAGTTCTTTCAATCATGAGCACTGTTAGACGAACGAATCCCGAAGCGCCGTCAAACGAAGCGATCACTGCCGGGAAACGCGTGGTCCTGTCTATGGGCGGCAAGGGTGGCGTCGGAAAAACTGGCGTGATCGTGGCGCTTGCCGAGTGGTTCCATTCGAACAACATTCCCGTAAAGCTATTGGATCTGGACACGGAAAACAAAGCGCGCGGATCGCTCACGCATTTCTTCGGCGGCCATGTCCCGAAGATCAACATCCACACGCCGGCAGGCTTGGACGCTTTCGTCGATCATCTTTCTGACGGTCCGACTGTGATTCTGGCCGACATGGGAGCAGGTTCTGGCCAAGTTGCCCACGAATGGTTCGAGAAGATGTATCCGGACGTGGCGGAGGCAGGAATCGCCTTTACTGCGATTGGTGTCGTCACTTCCGACCCGGCGAGCGTCGAAAGCGTTCTCGGTTGGGTGAAGCGGCTTCAGGATCGTGTTCGGTACGTCATCGTCGAGAACAGCATTACGGAACACTCGGACTTCACATATTGGCGCGAGAGTAAACAAGCAATGCAATTTCAGGACATGTTCAAGCCGGCCGTGATTCGTATGGATTATCGTCTTGCCGATCTGGAAAACGGGGCACGCAGTTACGGCGTCACTTTGGGCGATATCGCGGCGCGAAAAACAGAAGCCGCTGAATTACGGAAAGCTTCACTGGTGATGCGGGCTCAAAGTTACCGCCGACAGATTTTCGTGGAATTCGAAAAAGTGGCGGAGTTACTGGTTGCATGAGCGCTTTACCCCAACCCGACAACGTCCCGCGGTCCGATTTGACGGACAGTATTGCCGAGGCGTTGCCGCCACATCTCCAGGCAGCGTACTACCGAGAAGTCATGCACTGCCGGTCACTGCCGGAAAACGATGAAATGCTGCGGATCATTCGCATCCTACAAATCCTCACGTATTTGATTCAGCAAGCACCTTCAGTTGTTGTTGCGGAGCGGCAAAGGATCGAGAAACTGGTTGCTTCGTTAACAGCGGCACTGGATAAAACCAACGAATCCATGCATGAGTACCAGGAAAACGTTGACCGACGACTGATTGAGCTTCCCGAGGACCTGGCGACGCGGATCCAGCCGGCCGCCATCGCCAAAGAGTTGTATGAAGGCTTGCGCCAGGAGTTCGCCCGCTATGGATTACTTGAAATTGGCGTCGCGTTTCAAGGAAGTGTCGGACAACTCGAAAAGCTCTTGGCGAGGTTGAACGCTGCGCTTTCTGGAGTGGAGTCCGCTCGGAAGGCGGCTGAACGGGAGATACGCGACAGCAGTAGGCAGTTTGTACAAACCTTGCAACAGACCAGTGACGCTGTGATTCGCGAGGGCGAAAGCCAGGTGCAAAAACACCGCTGGCAACGGGATGTGCTGGCCGGCATTGTAATCGTTTTGGTTTTCATGTTGGGCATGCGGTATGCGCGGTGGATGGATGCCCCTCCAGAACCTCCGGCACCCACGATCGCACCGGCGACGGAGCGACCGCTTCCAGCCGCATCACAGCCGAAACCGCGGCCAAAACAACACTAGTGGCTATTCGATGCTGACGATTCGCGCCATGTCCGATGGAAAAGGATATTCGTCGCGGCACCTGGCACATCGGGATTACTACGCCGAAGGCGAACGTGTCATCGGCCGCTGGCAAGGCCGCGGCGCGAAACTGCTCGGTCTTTCCGGCGAAGTGAAGCCGGAGGACTTCGAAGCTGTACGCGTAGGGTGCCACCCTGTGACGGGTGAATTCCTGCGCCAAAGACAAAGCGCCGACCGAACCGCGTCGGATGGAACTATCCAATCGCGCGGACGGAACCTCTACGACTTCACCCTTTCCGCTCCGAAGTCCGTTTCCCTCATGACCATCCTCGGTGTCGACAAGCGGCTCATTGAAGCACATGAAAAAGCGGTTGCCGAAACGCTAGAGGAGATCGAAACCCACTCTGCAGCGCGTGTCCGGCGGGATGGCGCAAATGAGGATCGCACAACTGGCAATCTCGTGTTGGCTGTCTATCATCACGATACGAGCCGCGAACTCGATCCCCAACTCCACACGCATGCGGTCGCTGCCAACCTCACATATGACGGAATGGAAGGACGATGGAAGGCGCTACAGGCATCGGGCATCTACGAACGTCGCGCCTATTTAACGGAGATTTATCGCAACGCTCTTGCTCGCGAGGTGCGCGCTCTCGGTTACGAAATCCGTAGCCGGCGCGACGGGAAGGGTCGTGACGGTGGTTTCGAGATCCATGGCATTTCCGAGGCACTACTCACCAAGTACAGCCAGCGAAGCCACCAGCGCGATCGTGCAATTAACGAATTCGTCGAGAAGACTGGGCGCAAACCAAGCGACAACGAAATCGCAGTGCTGATCCGCGAAACTCGAGCAGATAAGCTGATCGAAATCTCGACCGCTGAAGTTCGACGACGGCAGCGTGAGCGCTTAGCGGAGGCGGAATTCCACAGAATCGTTGAACTGCGTGGTGAGGCCAAAGAAGCTGTCGTGCATGTCGAGTCGGGCGAGTCCTCGCTCGATTATGCCCAGGAGCACATCTTTGAGCGCGTATCGGTGGCCCGCGATCATGAAGTGCTGGCGGAAGCTCTCCGGCACGGCCGCGGCCATGTCCGCCGCGAAGACCTCAAGGGTATTCTCGCGGTCAAACAGTCAAATGGGGCCATCCTGCGGCACGGTCATGACCTCGCAACTCGCGAAACACTGCAACGCGAGCGGGAAATGGTCGAGACCATCAATCGGGGGATTGGCGGCTGTGACCGTTTGGCCTCCGGAAACAGTTTCATTCCATCGGATCGCTTGCGACCGCAGCAGCGAAACGTCGTCCAGTTTGTCCTCAACTCGCGCGATCGAATCGTCAACATCCAAGGAGCGGCCGGAACCGGCAAAACCGCGACGCTTCAGGAACTGAAACGCGCACCTGCACCAAGCCGGGAAAGACGCGCTGGCCGCCGCTCCAACAATGAGTGCTGTCCAAGAATTGCAAAACGTCGGGTTTTCTGACGCCATTACCGTCGAGCGACTCCTTCAGGATTTCCGATCGCGCTCGGCTTTGGAGAACAAGATTCTGGTCCTCGATGAAGCAGGCATGCTGTCGAGCCGGCAAATGAGCGAACTGTTGAGGCTCGTTGAGCAGCATTCAGCTCGTGCCGTTTTCTGTGGCGATACGAGACAAATCCGAAGCGTGGAAGCTGGCGACGCCTTGCACCTGCTGGAAAAAGAATCGCGGCTCAAGAGCATCGCGTTGACGGAAGTACAACGGCAGAACCCGAAAAGCTACCGAGAAACGATTGAAGAATTGCGCCGAAACCCGGAACGCGGATTCGATAAGCTCGAATCCATCGGTGCCCATCGAGGAAATTCCCTGGAGCGATCGTGCGACGCACGTCGCCAAAGGCTACGTCGATTCAAAAGCCCGGTATGGCACGTCACTGGTGGTTTGCCCGACACACGATGAAATTGATCGAGTGACGGAAGCCATTCGAAGTCTTCGTCAACAGAACGGCGAGTTGAGCACCAGTGTTTTCGACGACCAGACATGTTTCCTTGAATTGGACGACGGCCCAAAAGACCAATGCCTGTAATTTTCATCCGGGGCAATTCCTGGGATTTCATCGGGCGGTCAACGGAATCGCGAAGAATGAAACCGTCGAAGTGGTTCAGGTCGACGACAAGCGATTGATCGTTCGCAATACTCGCGGGAAGAAAAGAACGATCTCCGCGAAGCAGGCAAAAGCGTTTGATGTTTTCGAAAGACGCACTATTGAGATCGCTCCCGGCGACAAACTCGTGCTGACCGCGAATCGTCGCGATCCGGCATTTAAAGCGACGAATGGCGAAATCGTCACCGTTTCGGAAATAGACGCGAAAGGTCGAATTCATCTGGAGGACGGGCGGGTTGTACCGGCGACGTTCAAGCAGTTCGCCCACGGCTATGCCGTCACAGCGCACCGTAGCCAAGGCAAGTCCGTCGATGCCGTCATCATTTCCGGTGACGGCATGCAGAAAGAACTGTTTTACGTCGCAGCATCCCGCGGAAAAGAACAGGTGCTGGTCGTCACTAGCGACAAGGAACGGCTTCGTGAATCCATCGCGCAATCCACAGCGAGACCCTCAGCATCCGAACTGGTTCGGAAATCACCGCGGGACTCTACCAAGGCATACAGCGAGGACGAACATTAGCTTGCCGGCTGGCAATGCTTGCACAGCGCCACGAATCGACCTTCGAGCATCCGCAGCGTGTTCTAAATAAACGTGAGGCAAAACGAACAAATGAGCGCAATCTCAGCCGATAATCTGAACGCCTGGCAAACAAGACAAGAACATCCCGCCGCGTTGGAAATCATTTTATTGAAGCAAACGTACGTGCTGCCGTGGGTCCAATTCCTTTATGCCGAAGGCGGCGGCGATGAAGTGCGCATTGCCTTCGCAACGCACGACGTCATCGTATGTGGCGCCAGGCTTCAGTCATTGCTAACGGACGTGGCGGCTCAGCGCCTCGCTCGATTGCATGAGCCTGCCCGTCCCGATCAGTTCGAAACTGGTGATGAGCCGTGCATCCGGGAGGTTCACGTATCGAGCATTGAGAAGCGCCGTTAATGAAGAAAGAATTTTACGAAAAGACACCATCCCTAAGCCTTCGGCTTAGAGTTCCGCGAGCTCAGCTATCGCGAAAACCGAACTCGAATAACCTCGAATGCCATTCGAGTCCATTCGAGCTTATTCGACTCTCGGTAAATAGAGCGCTGCCGCCGCCTCGAATAAACTCGAGTTTTCTCGAATATCCTCGAACAAACTCGAACGGTCGAAAGACGGTGGCGCGTGGATAGTAAAATTCGTGCAGTCCTAGACCAGATGCCTCAAAAAGCGCGCTCGAAGCTGGAGCCACACGCGGACATCATCCGCGACCTTCGGCAGAAGGGTCGCACGTACGAAGAAGTCGCGCAGTTCTTTGCCGAGCGACTGAACCTCAAAGTCGCACCAAGCACAATTCACGCATTCGTGCGCGTTCGTGCGCGACGTCACCAGCGACTCCGAATCGAGTTACCGTCAGCCGGCAATTCAGGGCAATCGGACTTTGCTGGGAGCAACGACGCAGAAGTTCGGCGCCGGATCGAAGAACTGAAACGTCGCCCAGAACAAGATGAAACAGAAAAACCCCGTTTCCAATATGACGAGGATAAGCCTCTCGAATTAGTCCGCGAACCGAAGCGAAAGTAAAATAGGCGCCTCGATCTTTTGGGAGAGGGAGGTCGATATTCGCTGGGACGCGCTCTCGCTTCAATGTGTATTGAAGTCATTGTATGGCGTCTGCAGAACAATCGAAGCGTAGATTTCTAGTAGTGCCTGACGCAGGGGATCGGCTTCCTCCACATAGCGAACGTGCATAGCGCGGACGCGTGTTTTGGCTTCAGTAAACGCCATCGCAAATGCATTGTCACGGGTGAGCGCAAGCCGAGAGCCGTCCGCAGTGTATGCGGCAGCCAGTTTTCCGGTCGTTTCCCGCGCTAGGCGAAACGCGAACACAGCCTGATTGTGCTGGGAGGCGGGAATCGAATGGTTTCGCAGTCGTTGTCTGAGATTCTTCGTGCGCCCAACATACAAATGGCGATCACCTTCACTGAAGAGATAGATGCATTGTAAAGGCGCGTTCTTCGGCAACGTCGTTGTTGTGACAGGCGTCATCGCTATGAGGCGTTCGAACGACGGATGCAACGATTCTGCATATCTCAAGAAGGATTCATGCATGATCTTCCCTCGCGTGCGATTCGAGCAGCAGTCAGCGTTTCAAACCCGAGGCTATTCGCGGTTGGCCTCGCCCAATAGTCGTTGAACTTCCACATTAATCCGTTCTCGATATCCGTATGAGCGCGTACCCATGGCGGGTTTATTTCCATTCAGAAACAGATCATCGAGGTTCGACAGGACATCGCGCAATGCGTATAGCAGCGCATCAATGTCCGCCAGTTGTAGCTTGCCGAACAGCTGTTGCACCAGCTGTTGTTCCGTCAAAATACTGTGCCCAAAAACCTGGTGGCGAATCGGTGCATAGAGGTTATGAAATGTTGTCGTCAATGGCTTGATCGATTGTTTGAACAACCGCAAGTCGGTGGCGTTAGGTTCCCAAGCCTCTTTGACACGATCATCCAGCCAATCGGGTGTGCTGTGAACGAGCGCAATTTTTCGTGCTCGAAGTCGGTCTTTGCTAAAAAGTTCCGGATGTTTGATTATGGCACCAAGCAACGTGTGCAGCGAACGGACGTCCCCACTGGTATCAAAGACGCGACCGAGCGTGATGAAGAAGGTGCTTTGCATGCAATACCGGTGCACATTCCAAAATCCCGCATGCCTGTTTAGGAATGAATACACTGCCTCGTCGTCGAGAGCGGACTGGTTCAGCGCACGTTCTGTGTAGAAGCAACTGATCGCCATCTCCACTTCCCCGTCGATGACTTCATACAAGTGACGGAACTCCTGATCGGTCATTGGCTCCTCTTCCACCGAAGAATGTCCGATATCGAGGTCACCGCCGGCCGCTCTATATTTGAGCACCTCATTCTGAAATCGAAACGAGCAGCAACTCCTGCGACTTCATATTTGGCGTGCTTTTTCGCCCGCAGATTTACTGACTTACTGATAGCGGATCTATACACGCGCCGAGGCGGCTTTCAAGTTTGAAACAATATGCGTTAGATGCTTGGCCCATTTGTCCAACGCATCTTTTTTCTCTGCATCATAGGAGTGTCGGTCATAAACCGACGTGATGCCGGTTTCGACGTGATTCAGAATCTTCTGGATGACCAAACGCGGCACGCCCATTGACGCCATCATAGAGGCAGCAGTCCGACGAAGATCATGACCGTTGAAATCTTCAATACCGCTGGCCGAGCGAACCCGCTGAATCGCCTTTTGCAATTCACGCATGTGTTGGCTTCCGTCGCGCGGATTTGGGAAGACGAACGCAGATAGTTTCAACCGATCGCTTTCGTCGCGCTTTCGCGAGAGATCTCGAAGAATCTGTATTGCCGAATTGCTCAGCCACACTCTGTGGCTCAAACCGTTTTTCGACTTCTCAGCGGGGATCGTCCACCAGCGGCTGGCAAAATCGATATCGTCCCATTTCATGGACGCGACTTCTCCGCCACGCTGCGCGGTGATAAGCCGAAGCTTCATCGATGCGGCAAGTTGTGTATCGTCCGCATCCAATGCTTTCCACAACTTCTTGATCTCGTCGGAAGAAAGAATCCGATCGCGCTGATGCTCGTCGCCCGGCGCTGAGATCCGAAAGCATGGATTGTTTTCGACGATATCCTTCTCGATTGCCCAATTGTAGAGTTTGCGAATCACCGCCAGTGCCCGGTTGGCCTGGACAGGAGTCTCTTCAGCCATTTTCTCTACGATGGCGCGCACGTCGGCACGGTGGACTTCCGTCGCTTTGATGTGCCGCAACGTGGGTAGAAAGTGGATGCGCAGAATGCGTTCATCTTCACGCCAGCTTTTCTTTTTCGCCTTAGCGTATCGTTCGATGAACTCGTCAGCCAATTCGCTGAATGTTTCGGCTTCGCGTTTCCGTTTCTTTTCAGCGGCGGGATCTTCACCTTTCGCAGCCTTGCGCAGCGCTTCACGAGCTGCGTCGCGAGCGTCAGCGAGTGTGAGCGGCGGATACGTGCCAATCGTCATTCGGCGAAGTCGGCCGCCATGTCGATACATGACCGAAAACGTCTTTACGCCGCTCGGCGTAACGCGCACGTGAAAACCTGGAAGATCCTTGTCGAAATAATCAACGCGCTTGCTTGATGGTTTAAGACCCTCAACAGCGCGAGCGTTTAATGTTTGAACAGGCATCGTGCGTTAACCTTCTCTCGATTCTGATTCGCAGGTGTTACCCCGGCGTTACCCCGGCTTTTTGAGTTCTGCGTTCGTCAGTAAGTCGGAGCACATCGGAGAAAAACCGTGGGGTAACACTGGGGTAACAAACGGACGAAAATCGGTGAAACATCCTGTTACCCATATAACCAGATCTGGCTTGGTTTTCAAGAGGTTGGAACGGCGTGGAAAACGCTGAAACCAACAAAAATGCGGCTCTTAATCAGTAGGTTGAAGGTTCGATTCCTTCACGGCTCATTTTGACTAGGAATTTGAACGGATAAGCGATACTGGCTGGCCTGGATGAGCCAATCCTCCTCCAATATCGTACAGTCCGAGCACCCACCATTGGTTGAGTCCTGGACGGCAGGTGAACTGTTCCACCACCGCCCCCCATGTCTATTCCGAGGGAACAGGTGGATCGTCTTTGAAGAACGGCTCCACGACGCCGTTGAGTTTCATGAGCAATGGATTCCCATGGCGATCAAATTTCTTGCCCACGGCGACGCGGATCCATCCTTCACTGATGCAGTACTCTTCGACGTTCGTTCTTTCCGTGCCATTGAGGCGAATGCCCACCTCACGCTTCAAGATCTCTTCGTTGTAATGCGGGCTCTTGGGATTGATGCTAAGACGGTCTGGTAATTGTTCACCCATTCCACACAATTGTAATTGTAAACGACCGCAGTTCCTCGCCTTGCTTCATGGATAAGCTCGCGCTGATTCCACGTTCAAATCTCCTGGTCGATTTGTGGTCAAGCGCGCCAGAGTTCGCTGCCGTTGCCGAGTTCGAAATCGAACGTAGCACGAACGACGGAAAGGACTCGCTGGACTGGCTCCAGTCCCAGGTATCGAGCAACAGGATGACTCGCGAAATCGATCACCTGAATATCGAGGTCGCCCGTCAGGAATCCGGCATTCGAGACTGCTCCCACGTTGCCGGACGTTTCCACGACTGCCTGATATGAAGCCCGGCTGCCATCCGCGACATCGCGAATTTGCTTCAGCGAAGCCACTCGAATTTGTGCCGCACTTGATGAGTCAAACTCAATCGGGCCGATAGCCGAGACTCGGGCCTTCGTCCATGCGTCGAGGTCACCGACCAGATTGGGCCCCAGCCCATAAGCGAATAGTTCGCTGTATGTTTTCCAGCCCATTTCTCGTAAAACCAATTCCTTGCCGGTCCCCCGCGCTTCCACGAGAAGCCGCATTTGGGCCTGTTCAGGCCTTATGGGATCGAAACGCTCCACGGTTTCGGTATTGATTTGCAAAGGCCGCGTCGCGTCACGCCAATCGATGCGGATGCGGGCGGAGGACTTATGGACTCCCCATGTCTCGCGCCCGGAGATTACAGCCCATGGGGCATCGACGAAAAGAAACGGCTGATACCAAAGTAGGGCGATTGGCAAAGGGTTCACTCTGAGAATCGGGATCCAGAACGCTGCGTCGACTAATGGAATCCATCCTTTTCCGTAATCGGAAGATTCGGCGGTCGGAAGAGCGCGGCTGATCTCCAGTACGCCGATCATCAGTCTGGACAGAGGAGCAGGCACGTAAGTTACATTTCCGCCGGAGGGATTATTGAGTTCACGATCGAGCACCGCCTGGAGTGCCCGCCTGTTCCCTTTCAGAATCAGGCCGGTGAATCCGACCTCCTCGAAACGGATCGGTTGCATGTATGAAAGCTCGGCGGGACGACCGACATAGGTCGGCTTGCGATTGACATCGAAAGAGGTTTTCCGGGCAAGATCAACCGGGAAATTCTTGTTACGCCAATCGAAGTCATTTTCACCGATCACAATTTGCGGTTCGTTCGTATAGCCACGGACTGCCTGCATTGCGGAGGAAACGGCGGACTCGACCGATCCGGCATTGAACCCACCCCGCGTCCAATCGCCCGCGAGAAAAAGATTGAGGAAACCGGATTCGGCTGCAGGAAGCCGATGCCGCGTGCTGTCTTTGACCGAGAGGACATACCGTTCCGACGGGTCGACATTGATTCGAAAAAACTGCGCATCCAATCGATTCTTGCCGCGACCGCCGTCGGCATCGATCAGAGAGTCCCATTTGAAACCGTGTTTGTGGTACAGGCCGGGAAGGATGCTCTCAAGCCGGGATTCGAGGAAGCCGCGCGCCTCTGTTTTCACCCGCTCCAGTTGCTCTTTTGGATAATCGGGAGCCGGACGGTACGGCGGGGGAGGGTTGTCGCTGTGCGGGATTTCGCTGCAGAAGTAATAGCAAGATCTGGCGCCTTGTTGGCCGGTTTCCTCCATTGGAATCAGAAAGGAAAAATCGCCGCCGCTTTGATGGTGACCGCCGAAGACCGTACGCAGCGGACCCAGGCCGCCGAGTTCATCGGAAGTGAGGCTCGTCCAGATCTGAAAGTGTTCCGTCTGAACGGATTGAACATTCTCCACCATCCTTCGCCAACTATCGTTCGTCTCGATGAGCCGCGCGCAGATGTATTTGAGCGCTTCCGGAGGAATTGCCATGATGACGATGTCGAAACCATCGCCAAGTCGCAGAACCTTCCTTTCCTCACGCGAAAACCAGCCGGTCCAGGCGGATTCGAGATTGTATCCACCGTCCGGAAGTTCGGTTCCAGTCTGAAGATCGGCGCCCTCGTTTAAGAGTTCGTATTTTGGTCTGTTGGGCCAGACGCGCCTGCCGTTTACAATTCTGATCGGATCGTAGACATCGCCGTTCTTCGTCGTCGCTTGAACTCCGAACTCAATTTCCCCAATTTGATTTCCTTGCGGGCGAAGGTCTCTGACACGATGAAAAAACTCGAATCGTACGCCCCGCGCTTTGAGGGCGTCGTACAAAGGGGTGAACACGACGTCGCCCATTCCACCGAGCATTTTGAAAACGAAGGCGCGCTTATAGCCGAAGAATATTCTCAGCGCGATGCGAATAAAGACGCCGGCAGCCATGTCGCCATCAGCGGCAGCAGGGTTTGAATGAATGCCTTTTGGATAGGCGAAGGTCAGGTCATAGACGCCTCGGACAACGACGGAATTGATGGCGACGTCGGGCGCGCCATATTTCCGAAGAAACTCGCGGATCTCGTATTTGTCGAGAACGTCGAATCCCCTGGTCGCAACCTTTTCGCGCAGACAGCCCCTCAACGTGGCGAAGGCGAGATTCGCAGCCAGTATTGCCGGCAACGAAACACTAGCGTTGGGCGCCGTCAGCGGGAGCATATCGCGCGTTATGATTTCGAGATGCTCCAAGTCGAGCTGAATGCGCAAACGCAACACGTCGGGAAGCAGGTCCACTTCCATGAGGCGTTTGTCTAATGCCTGCTCCTGCACGAACACTTGAATGTCAACCAGCGTTTTTCGCAGTTCATTCAACCACTGATCAAACCGTTGCCGGTCTTCCGCCGACTTCAAGGAATCGAGTAAGACTTTTCTCGCCCAATCCGCGAGGCGCAGCAAGAGATCGATCACTGATGGGAAGAGCCCATCGCTTCCTGGATCCTCGTGTTCGAAGTGTGGAAACGTTATCGTGAACGGCTGCAACTGTCCGTCTCGTTCTTCGTAGACAGTTGCTTGATCGTGTGACGCGAAGGCCGTTTCCCAAGACATTCCCAGTTCCGCATAGCAGTTCTGAATCATGCGGAACGCGTTTCGATAGACACCCATCCACACGTGAAGACCATGCTCCTCGATGCGCTGGTGCTTACCACGGCCACTTGCGCCTTTCCCGCCGAGTCGCCAGCCGACCTGATAGAGAGTGACGTCATACCGGTCTTGCCACCGTCCCTGAATGGCCGGATCGGTCAAGAACCATGCTGCGGATACTCCACCTACGCCTCCGCCGAGAATCGCAATCTGCTTCCTCAAGGGCATTCATCATTCTCCAAACTCGTTAGTTTTCTGATGCCGGCGCACCGCATTATGCCGCTTCGTGGGGAGCGGCGGCTACTTTGCTTTCGGGGTTGATCGCTTGACGGTCCAGGGAACGAAGGCGCGGGTCATTCGCTCAGGTGACTGAATACCTTGTGCCGACATCCAGTCGTCGGACTTCGCAATGAGGTCTCGCCCGCGAGCGTCGTCGAGGGCCTCGCCTAATCGACGCCGGAGGGCAACTGCGAATAGTCTCATTCCCACCCGTTCGAAGCCGTCTACGGCTGCACGCATTGAGGACATCGCGATATAGGTCTGGCCTTCCAACATCGCTACCCCACCGATGATCAACTCTGCCATCGCATCGGCGTAGGGCACGCGCTCCTTCGTAAGGATCGATGCAATGCGCGACGCCTCGTGCAAACAACGTCGTTCATCCTCGCCTTTCGCCGCCATCCCCAAGAGGGCTCGGGCACGGAGTTCCCATAACAGCACCCGGCATACTTGAAAATGCAGGAACCAGCTTTGCCTCAGCTTCGGCCACTGGCCCGTGAGGCGATCCAGCGCCGATACGGGCGCATCGCGATAGAGATCGACATACGTCGCTCCCATCAACGCCGTCATGTGTTGAACGTGAAACGCGGACGCGGTCCAATGTGCCATGTACTCCTTTGTTCCATCGTCCGCACGATCCGGGTGGTCATCAGCCAATGCGAGGAGCGGCAGGCTGAACGTACTGAGGTTCGTCGCAGTATACAGATCGCCACGGTCGAGCGCGTCGCGAAGCAGCCTGCTGGCCAAATGCCGCATTTGGGTTAACTCACCGAGGTAAGCGAGACACCACAGCCGATATGTCGAAGCCGTGGCGCGCTCCCAAGCTACACCTCGACAGTGCTCGCGAAACCGCAGCTCCGCCGCCTGCAGACATTCGCTGCCGGATTGCCATTCGCCGAAGCTGAAAGCGGCGATACCTTTACCCATGTCCAGAATGCCCTCAGCATACGCGTCGCCGAGTTCTTCAACGATGGCCTGCGCTTCCTTAATTGCCCGCATGGCGTGACGTCGTGAACGGACGCCCCAGATCGAGACATGCGCAGCTTCCCAGGCCAGGGCGCGCGCTGCCCGCCTCGGCTCTCCAGCCTGCAACGCAAGTGTCAGGTTTCGCACATGGCACAAGGCCGCAACCACAGGATCGATACTGCTTAAACTTGCCGATGCCAACCACATGACATCCAGCCGCTGTAGTGCGGTATCGGTTGTCTGGTGCTTCCTGGTCCGTGAAAACCTCAAGCCGCGAATCAATACGCTCAATCGCGAGGCCAACAGTGCGGTTACTACGCGGAATCTAGTCTTTGGTACCGATAGACCCACGGTGCGCAGCACGCTGTCCAAGGCCTCCCGTCCTTCCCGAACATGTCCGCTGATGAGCAACTGATAAGCGGCCTGACTCTGGAGGTTGATTACTTCGTGACCAGATGAACCTTCCGATGCGTGCTGGTACTCCCGCGCAGCCTCTACACCTCTGCCGGCCGCTTCCAGGGCCTCGGCCCGACTTCGGTGCAGAGACCGGCGGTTGCTCGGATTCGAATCAAGCTCCAGGCACATGCCGTACAGCCGGGCCGCGCGGTCGAAAGCGACTGCTTCGAACGCTGCATCGGCAGCCTCTGCATAATATCGAACTGCCTGATCGAACTTCCCTGCCATGTGATAGTGAACCGCGATCGTTTCAATGTCCGCGAAACCTTCCGGCTCCAACGCGCCGGCGAGACACTCGTGATAATGAACGATCTCTTCAGGCGTGAGACTCGATAAAATGCTTTCCCGCATCCTGTCGTGATAGATGACGACCTCTTCGTGAGAGGGCGATCCATGGGAGCGCAGGAAGCGGTCTGTCTTCAGAAAGATCAAGTCTGCCTGCTTCAAATCAACGTTCGCTGCTCGCGACGCCGACGCCGACGCAATCGGTTTGCCCGCCACCGCGACCACGGAAACAAACACTTTTAACGATGACGGCAGATCGGCCACCCGTTTCCTTAAGACGGTTTGAAGGTCGATTCCACCGGATGTCGTGAATGAAGCTGCGTGCCTTGCCGCCAGTGCCAATTCCTGCACGAAGAAAGGCAGCCCTTCGGATTCCACGACGATTCGATCGATGAGCTCTTGCGAAGCGCCATCACCCGTTTCCAGGAACGCAGACGCCATTTGCCGCGTTTCGTCCGGAAGCATACGATCCAAATCGATATGCCGTTGACTCACCGCAAGTGAAGGCTCGGCATCTAACGCTTTGACGAAGTCATTCTGCGTCGACGCTTCCACACGGTAAGCGACAACGAGCAGAAAACGCGGCTGGTCCGGAGGCAACAGTAACTCTGTCAATACCTTCGCGCTGTCCACATCGCCCCATTGCAAGTCGTCGATTGTAATGACAAGCCGTGTGCGGTCGCCTAGTCGGGCGAGCAGTTCACGAAATGCATTTATCGCGTGTCGGCGCAAATCAGTTTGTTCCAAACCGTCCAGACCGCGCTCTCGCGCCCGCCTGACGGCGGGGACACGCATCAGAACTGGAAAAACACGCGCCAGGAGACCCGTGTCCCGAGGCAAGACGGCTGCGACCTCCAATTCAGATAGCGTAAGTAAGTGGGCGACTATCGCATCAAACAGTCCGTCGAGCGCCTTGAAAGGCACAGACTCGCGTTCAAAGCAGCGTCCTTGCAAAAACACAACCTGCTCCCGCCGTGCGATGGACTTGATGAAACGCTTTATCAGGCGCGTTTTACCGCAACCGGAAGCGCCGCGAATGTGCGCGACAACGGTATTCCCATTGTTCAACTCGGCATAGGCGTCCTGAAGCGCCCGCAACTCATTCACTCTTCCGAAGAATCGGTTAGCCTGCGTCCGCGAAGAGATCGGTCTGTCGGTGAGTCCGCCAGGCGTGCTGCAACAAGCGATGACTCTTTTCGCGCCTGCACGTCTCTGCGGGTCAGCCGACAGCAATTCCACACAAAGAGCGTTGAGGGTTTCCGGTACCGAATCCACACATGATTTCGGCTCCGCAAAACGCTCTTGTTCCTTAGCAAGCAATACCTCAAGAGGCGATCCATTAAATGGCCGCGTACCGACGAGGGCCTCGTAAAGCATGACACCTACGGCGAACCAGTCCGCCGCGCGCGTTGCCGCAGACCCTCGTGTTTGTTCGGGCGCCATGTATGCCGGAGTCCCTGCCACGTTCGTTTCAGGCTGAAGGTCAACTTCTGTCGATTGCGAAAAAGCCGCGGCGTCCATACGAGACGCCACCGGCACCGCCAGCCCGAAATCCAGGATGACGACACGTCCGTCTTCGGTCATGAGGACGTTCGACGGCTTCAGATCGCGGTGGACGTATCCGGAGGTATGCAGAAAATCGACCCCCTCCGCCAACTGCCGCAGCGCGGCGCGTAACGCCGCCTCATCCAGAGCCCTGCTATCGGCGTCACGAGTCGCGGTCAGGAAAGGGTCTCCATCGATCAGTTCCATCGTGAAACACCAGCGATCGTTGATGACGAGCAAGTCATACAACGTGACCAGATTGGGATGAACGAGGCCGCTGATGGAGCGGAACTCACGCTTGAACCGTATCAGACGCTCCGGCCGCAGTTCCGGCAGTACTTTCATCGCCATCAGCCGCGAATGTTCGCGATGCCAGACCTCGTACACGACACCCATGCCGCCTCGACCCAGGCATCTGAACGGTAAATAGCGTCCATCGCTCCAACAAGCCTTGAAAAATGTTTCATCCGCGATCAGATTCCTCAAGTCTTCGAGGCTCAGTTGCCCCTGCCTCTGGAGATCACCTGCCCACAAGTTGAGGAAATTGTCATCTATCGACTCCGTGCGGCATACATACGCGCAAATCTGAAGCTCGACGCGAGCCGCAGCGTCGACACTCTGCTCAAATTCGACTAGACGGCGGACGCCCTTATTGACCCGGCAATCGGCCTTCAGTAATTGAAGCAAGATATAGGAACGGATCTGTTCACGGTACTGATGCACGATTGCATGGATCTCGTGCGAAGTGAAACCAGCCTTGGCGCCACGCGAAAGCACTTCCAAAAAAGCGGTGCGTTCTGGACGACTGAGGTTTGCGGGGCTATTCCTGGAAATACTCGAATACAAATTGCGACTCCGGTTGTCCGGGCGGCCATTATACTCGGCTCTTCCTCGAGTCTGACGTCGAACGTAAGCCTGGACGATCAGCCGGGAGCCGGAAGGAAGATCGTTTTGTCATCCGTGGGCGTCGTCGAGGTCTCAAGCGTGCTTCACCATACACCGATGCAACGGACGCCCTTACACAACAAGCATTTGACCGGTTCGTTATGTGAATTCTTTACACTCGATGTGTCGGATTCGCCAGTCGTGCCGTTTATCGTTCTCCTTCTTTTGCTAGCGCTGCCTTTCAACGCGGCGGGCCAATCACCGGTGATCACAACGTATGCGGGACCGCCGTTCCCTGTCGCGGGATCGCCGGCACTGGAACAAGTCATCGAGCCGTCGGCGTTGGCACTGGATGGAAGAAACAGCGTCTACATTGCCAGCAGTACACACAACCAGGCGTACAAGATCGACAGCGATGGGACGTTGAAAGTTGTTGCCGGCAATTCGTTGTACGGGTTTAACGGCGATGGTGGTCCCGCAGTCTCCGCTCGACTGGCGAGTCCCGCGAGTATTGCGGTGGATTCCAATGGAAATGTGTACATCGCGGACACGGGTAACAACCGTATTCGCAAGGTGACGGCGCAGGGCGAAATTCGCACGATCGCGGGAAGCGGCACGGCAGGACTCAGCGGGGATGAGGGATCTGCTGTGACCGCTCAACTCAGCGCGCCACGCGGCGTGACTGTCGGTGGTGACGGCACCGTGTATGTTGCGGACACCGGCAACAACCGCGTCCGCAAGATAACGCCGGACGGTGTGATTCACACGTTTGTCGAGCGGATCTCCGCCAGAAGCTTGTTTCTCGATTCGCAGGGCACGCTTTTCGTGACGAGTGGCAGTGGAGTTTATGCGGTCATGCCCGATGGGACGATGACCAAAAGGGTCGCAGTCGTCGTCGGCTTGTTCGGTTCATGCGTCAGTACGGGGACTGTGTCCGGAGGCGTGCTCGAGGTCTGTTCGGCATCATCCGTGGCCGAGGATTCAGGCGGCAATCTTTATGTGGCCGGTCCAGGCTTGCAAAAGTTATCGCCCAGTGGTGCCGTCATGAATTTCAATCCGTCTCTAAGGTCCGGCGCGACGGCGATAGCCATCGATAGCGCAGACAACCTTTACGTTGCCGGCCTCGACGGAATCGTCCGTTTGAGCCCTGACGGCTCCGTCACACCAATAGCTGGACGATCGGCAAATGACTTCACTGGCGATGGTCAGGCCGCGACCTCCGCGACGTTTCGGTACCCATCGCACCTCGCGGTCGACACGCTCGGCAATCTCTACATTGCGGACACTATCAACCAGCGTATCCGCAAGATTTCTCCGGAAGGCATCATCACAACCATAGCGGGGACCGGCTCGCCCGGCACCGACGGCGACGGCGGATTGGCCACGCTCGCGCAATTGAATCGGCCTTCCGGAGTTGCATTGGACGGCTCCGGCAATCTCTACATCGCGGATACCGCAAACTATCGCGTACGGAAAGTGAATGCAGATGGAATCATCAGCACGGTCGCCGGCACAGGTGCGTGTTGCCAGCAGAATATCGGCGACGGGGGACCAGCGACTTCGGCAGAACTGGACAATCCGATGGCGATTGCAGCCGATGCCGGCGGAACGCTTTACATCCTGGAAAGAGGGAAGGGTCGGGTTCGCAAGGTAACGCCTGATGGGATCATCACTACGGCGGTGAGCCAGGCCGCTCTTTCCAACCCGGATGATCTTGCATTGGATCAATTCGGCAACCTTTACATTGCCGATACCGGGAACGATCGAATTCGCAAATTCAATCCAGTGACCGGTCTCGTGCCGGTTGTTGCCGCAACTATCTTCAACCATCCCGAGGGTCTCGCAGTCGATGCTTCGGGAAATGTTTATGTAGCGGACAGCATGAACAGCCGCGTCCGAAAGATATCGGTCGACGGGGCCATCGCCACCGTGGCAGGCAATAGTGTGATCGGTTACAGCGGCGATGGCGGTGATCCAGCGGCAGCCCAGCTGTCGCTTCCCTTCGGAGTTGCGGTCGACGCTGCCGGAAACCTGTACATCGCCGACGCCGGCAACAATCGCATTCGAAAGGTTACCTTCCCGATTGGCGCCCAGCAGCAATACATCCTTGCGCCACGTGGCGCCATGTCTCTCACCGCGGCCGAATCTTCGTCATTGAAAGTCGGTTATTCAGCAGCGCGCGCGAGCTCCGGAAGTCCTGCACCCGCCGGGTTCGCCGTCTTCTCCTTGCGGCAAAACGGTGTGCTGGTCAGCGAAGCCAGCGTGCCGGGATCTCAGCCGCTGACCAGCGGGCGCATATATACCGAGTTGAGTCCGTTCGTCAGAACCGGCATTGCGATAGCCAATCCGAATCCAACACGGGCCGACATCTCGTTCTACTTTACGGACGATCAGGGCCAGGACTTCGGAACCGGCACGATACAAGTCGACGCCAACGGCCAGGTTTCGCGGTTCCTGGATGAAGCGCCGTTCAACCTGACGAACACGAAGGCGCGAACGTTTACGTTTTCGTCTTCTGTTCCGGTTGCGATGATTGCGCTTCGCGGCCTGACCAATGAACGAGCGGAATTCCTGGTGACGACTCTTCCCGTCGCGCCGCTTTCCAGCTTCACCACAGGCGATTTTGTTTTTCCGCATTATGCAAACGGCGACGGGTGGACGACGCAAATCGTTCTCGTCAATCCGACAGACCAATTGATGACTGGAGTCATCGGCGGTGAGACTCCATATTCGATAAAGCCGCGCAGCGCAACGGCGCTGGCTATCGGAGGGACCAGAAGCACGACGGCAACAGGTGCGATTCGCGTTTCTCCGAACGGCACAAGCCCGAGCGGCTTTTTGATTTTTTCGTATCGCGCCAATGGAGTGACGGTGACGGAAGCCAGTGTTCCCGCATCTCCGATCGGTTCCGCATTCCGCATGTACGCCGAGCCAGGCAGTGGTATCGCGGTGGCGAATTCCGGAGGGTCTACGGTGGCCGTCACCTTCGAACTGACGACTCTGGCGGGCGATGTCGTCGCAACCGCAACCAGGAGCCTCGCACCCAACGCGCATCTCGCCGTTTTCTTGAAGGAATTCTCCGAGTTCTCGCGCATCCCTCTAATGTTTCGCGGCTTGCTTCGCGTGACGGGAACATCGATCTCCGTGCTGGGTCTTCGCGGGCGATACAACGAGCGAGAAGACTTCCTGATTACGACAACGCCTGCCGTGCCCGAATCCGTTTCAACCGGATCTGATCTGATATTTCCGCATGTCGTTCAGGGCGGAGGTTACACGACCGAGATGATTCTGTTCTCACGGACTCCTGCTTCCTCTGCGGGGTCATTGGAGTTTATATGGCGATGATCGGCGTGTTCTTTGCTGTGGCGATGGCGACACTTCCCTTGAGCTTCGAATCAAATCGCGGACAACTGGATCCGCAGGTCAAATACGTCGCACACGCCAAGAAATACAGTGTGTTCTTGACCGCTGAGGCCGCGGCGATCAGGGTGGCGGGGAGCACGTCGCTCATCACGATGAAGTTCGATGGCGCCAATCGGCATCCTGAAATCGAAGGAATCAATCGACTATCCGGTGCGGCCAATTATCTGATCGGAAAGGACGCCGAGCGCTGGCAAACGGAGATTCCAATGTATCGCCGCGTTCGATACGGGGCTGTATATCCCGGCATCGATGTCGTCTACCACGCGGATGCCGGGGAACTGGAATATGACCTCATCGTTGCTCCCGGCGCCTCGCCGAAAACCATCGCGATGACATTCGCTGGAGCGCAGCATGTCAGCATCACGCGCGGCGGCGATTTGAAGCTGAAGATTGACGGCGATGAAATCTACTTCCGAAAACCGATCGCATATCAGAACCGTTCGGGCAGACGACAGCAGGTGAGCGCGGAGTTTGTGCTGTCACGAGGACGGCGTGTCGGCATTCGGACCGGGGCGTACGATGCGGGTCAGCCGCTGATCATCGATCCTGAATTGAGTTATGCCAAGTACTTCGGCGGTACCAACGGCGACGGAGCCGGAGCCGTCGCTGTCGACAGAGCAGGCAATACGTACGTGACCGGCACTACATTTTCGCCGGATTTTCCCACAACGAATGCGATGAAGCCGGATTTCGGAACGACCAATTGCGGCGTGTTTCAAGGCGCATTCGGCAGCCGTATCATCCCGTGCTCTCATGCATACGTAGCGAAGCTCACGCCGGACGGTTCTGCATTTGCCTATGTCACGTTCATCGGCGGCGCGAGGTCGGAGACAGCTACCGGGATTGCCGTGGACAGCGCAGGCAATGCATACATATCGGGAACAACCGTCTCTTCGGATTTTCCTCTGGTCAATCCTTTGATGGCGACCGGACGCTCTTTCATTCTGAAATTAAATCCTCAAGGATCGGCGCTGATCTATTCCACCCGGTTCGGAGGCAGCGACATAACGTCGGACGAGATCAACGCGATTGCGGTCGATAGTTCGGGCCATGCCTACATAACGGGAGGAACGGCTTCAAAAGATTTTCCTTTAAAGAATCCTGTTCCGTTCGGATCGTCATGCTCGACGGATACGTCGGCATTCGCAGCAAAATTGAATGCTTCGGGATCTGAGCTGATCTATTCCACGTGTCTCAGCACAGGCGGCCCGTCAGTCGGTAGTGGCATCGCGGTCGATTCGAATGCAAATGCGTACATTACGGGTCAGTCACCGCCCCGGGATCTGATCACATTCAATGCCGTTCAGCCTTCACCGGGGGGCGGATTCGACGCCTTTGTGACGAAGCTCAACGCCGATGGCGCACTGGTTTACTCCACCTACCTGGGCGGCAAAGATCAAGACCTTGGATTGGCGATCGCGGCCGATGCTCAAGGGAATGCATACGTCACGGGAGATACGATCTCAGACGACTTTCCGATCGTGCGGCCGTTGCAGCCGAAGCTCGCCCTCGGGCCTATTCATGCGGATGACGCATTCGTCACAAAACTGGATTCCGCCGGGTCGATCGTCTTTTCGAGTTATTTAGGTGGCACGGAGTCGGACGCCGCCTTTGGAGTTACAACCGATATCGAAGGTAATGCATACATTGCCGGTCGAACGTATTCGGCGGATTTTCCCATGAAGAATGCGATCCAGCCGGCTCTCGGCGGAGGCAGCGATGCGTTCCTTGTGAAGCTGAATACTTCGGAACCTGCTCTTCTCTTCAGTACCTATTTGGGCGGCAGACTTGACGAGACGGCTCGAGGAATCGCCGCAAACAACTGCGGAGCCATCTCGATTGCCGGTCCGACGACGCTCAATGGTGACGCTTTCATAGCGAGCATCATTGATGCGCCCGCTTCAACGACAGAAGACCTCGGCGGAATTCTAATTTCCGGACCTGCCGTTTCCAGCTGGCAGCCGGACCGCATGGATGCCTTTGCGATTGGGACCGACCACGCGCTATGGCACCGATATGCGTACGGTGCTTCGTGGTCGACTTGGGAGAGTCTTGGAGGCTTTCTCACATCCGATCCTGCAGCTGTCTCGTGGGCGCCCGGCCGAATCGATGTCTTCGCGCGCGGTGGCGACAACGGCATCTGGCACAAGTTTTTCGCGGGCGGGTGGAGCGACTGGGAATCACTGGGAGGCACTGTGATTTCCGGGCCCGCGGTCTCGTCCTGGGACAACGGGCGGCTCGACGTATTTGCGATCGGTGCCGACGGGGCCTTACTGCACAAATTCTTTTACGGCGCATGGGCAGAGTGGGAATCTCTGGGCGGGAACTTAACTTCGGATCCTTCCGCGGTTTCGTGGGGACCTGGTCGCATCGACGTCTTCGCTCGCGGCGGCGACAACGGCATCTGGCACAAATTTTTCGATTCGAACAGGTGGAACGAGTGGGAAGCTCTGGGTGCAACCGCCGACTCCGCTCCTGCGGTTTCATCGCCGGCGCCCGGAAGAGTGGATGTGTTCGTGATGAGCAAAGACAACATGCTTCTCCAGCAGTCCCTCACCAGCTTCGGCGCAACGGGCTGGCACGCTCTTTGCGGAACGTTCACGTCAAAACCTGCGGCTGTCTCACTCGGTCCAAACCGCGTCGACTTATTCGGACGCGGTGCGAACAACGAACTCCGCCATCGGTCGATGTCACTTCCCTGATCGCGATAGGTGTTGTCGTGTTAACTTCAGGTCATGGCGCCCGACGTTCAGAGCCTGCCGGCTCGTGAAACCGAACTGAATTCGCTGAAAATCCAGCGCGCCTTACCTCATCGTCAGCGGCGCATGGTTGGGGCGTGGTGTTTTCTCGACCGCTACGGACCGCTCGGCTTTACGTCCGAGAAGGCCATGGATGTGGCGCCGCATCCGCACATTGGCTTGCAGACTGTTTCATGGCTGGTTCAAGGCGAGGTCGTTCATCACGACAGTCTGGGTTACGAAGCGCTCATGCGTGCGGGGCAGTTGAATCTCATGACGTCCGGACGCGGGATTGCGCACTCCGAAGAAACCCCAAAAACCAATTCAGGAACACTCGATGGCGTGCAGCTCTGGGTCGCGCTTCCCGACAGTGACCGCGACGTCCAGCCGATCTTTGATCATTACGCGTCACTGCCCGTGCTCGATTTCACCGCCGGCACAGTCACGCTGATCGCCGGCACGATGCTGGGACATTCATCTCCGGCAAGAACATTCACGCCCCTCATCGGCGCTGACATTGCCTTCCGCTCCAATGAGCCGATGCTCCTTCCGCTGAATCCGAATTTCGAGCACGCGCTTCTCGTGCTGCACGGCCATGTTTTTTTGGACAAGCGGCCGTTTGTCGGCGGCTCGCTGCAATACCTCGGCACAGATCGAGATGAACTTCACTTAGCGGGACGTGCCGGCTCGCGCGTGTTGTTGATCGGCGGCGAGCCCTTCAAGGAAAGCATCGTCATGTGGTGGAATTTCGTCGCTAGAACGCGCGACGAGATCGCGCAAGCTCGCGCAGACTGGATACAGCATCAACGTTTCGGCGAAGTGAAGGCATACGCCGGACCGCGCATACCGGCGCCCGAGCTGCTCGAAGTGGCAAGATCCGTTCGCGACCGGTGAACGTGATATGCTCGGCGCCATCGCATGTTGCGGACAAAATCCATCGTGCTTATTGCGGTTTTAACGGCCGCCTGCACCGCGACGTCGGGCGGTTCCAGCGGCTCGGACCACAGCCGGCCTGTCGAACGAACCTTCGCATCGATGGGAACGGAGCTGCGTCTCACCGCATGGACGACGGACGAAGCCGCAGCCGATGCCGCGTTCCAAGCCGTCTTTCAGGAAATGAATCGTCTTGAAGCGCTGTTGAGCAATTGGCGGGACGACAGCGAGATTCAGCGATTGAACAGAGCGGCCGGCAAGCATGCGGTTCCGGTTGGACCGGAGATGCGCGAACTGTTGGAGGCCGCGCATCAGATCAGCGACTGGACCGGCGGAAAGTTCGACGTGACGTGGGGCGCATTGTCGGGCTTGTGGAAATTCGATTATCAGAATCGTGACGGCACGATCCCCGATCACAACGAAATCCTCCGGCGGCGAAATCTCATCGACTATCACGACCTCGAAGTGGACGACAAAGCGGGAACAGCTTTTCTCCGCCGTGAGGGCATGATTGCGCATCTTGGCGGCATCGGAAAAGGCTACGCTGTGGATCATGCGACAGACATCCTTCGCAAGCGCGGCTTCCGCGACTTCATGATTCAGTTCGGCGGCGACATGTACGTGGCCGGCCGCGCGGGCGATCACGCGTGGCGGTTGGGCATTCAGGATCCGCGCGGACCGGCCGATCGCATTTTTGCTAAGGTGGAACTGTCGGACAGCACGTTCAGCACTTCGGGCGATTACGAGCGGTTCTTCATCAAGGATGGCCGCCGATACCATCACATCCTCGATCCGGACACCGCCGAACCGGCCGCGGGATGCCGGAGCGTGACCATCCTGACCGGCAGCGCCACCATCGCCGACGGCCTTTCGACGGGAGTGTTCGTTCTCGGGCCGGAGGCCGGCATGGCGCTCATCGAACGGCTGCCTGACGTCGAGGGCGTCATCGTGAGCTCGAACAATAAAGTATTGGTGTCGTCCGGTCTCAAGGATAGGCTTACGTTGATTGCCCCGCCGACAGATGCGCCGTAGGGCACGACGCTATGCAGGCGTGGGGGGACCGGCCATTCGCGATCAAGGAGTTGTACCGCGCGTGGCGAGGCTGGTGGGCCCGACGCTAGGAAATGGAGGATAGTTTGAAAATCCTGAGCATGGTCATCGTCAGCGCCGCATTGATGTTGTGCAGCACTCTGCTTTGGGCCCAGGACGCCAAAGGAACGCTGGCGACGGCCAAAAGCCTGAAGTGCACATTCCCGCTCATGTCATCGGGCACCTGGGGCAAAGAGCAGCCGGACGCGAAAACGAAACCATCGAATCTCGTACTGCAGTTCGACGCCATCAATACCGATGAAGGCACGGCCGAACTGCTCGGCGGTTTCGGAAAGTACGACATCATCGTGCGCTATGCCGGCGGCTACCTGCACTTCATCCAGTCGTTTCTCGACGGGCCTCTGTACACGACAACGGTTATCGAGAAAAAGACCGCGGGAGGAAAGTTGAAGGCGATGCACTCGCGGCACGAGTATACGGATGTATCGCTTCCTGGATTTACGTCGACTCCGGAGCAGTACTACGGCGAGTGCGAGGTTCTCAAGTAGTCTGAACCGCTTTCGCTTTCTTCTTCAGTGCGATCAGCCAGTGCGGGCACTTCTGCTTGTCCATGTAAAGGCGTTCGCAGTCGTCGCAGCGCACGCATTCACTCGCAACGATTTTGGGGCCGCGGATCGCTCCCCACTCGCAGGTCTTCTCGCAAATCTTGCATGTGTTGCACTCGGACCAGCGCTTGATCCGGAAAACGGTCAGGTTAGAAAGCAGTCCTAGAAAAGCGCCGACCGGACACAGAAACCGGCAGTAGAGATTCCGGACGAAAACCGTCGCGACGAGCAACACCGCGAGTCCCAGCCACATCCCGGTCGAAGCCTGCAATGAAAACATCCAGAACGGCTCGACGTATCTGTAGATGAGGATGTCTTTCGTGACGAGGAAATAGAGGACGACGCCTCCGAGCACTGCATATTTGATGTATGCCGCTCGTTGATCGATACGCCGCGGGATCTCCAAGCGCAGCCGCGCCGGCACAACCTTATCGAGAAGCTGAGTCAGCGAGCCGAATGCACAGACGCGGCCGCAGTAGAGGCGTCCCCACAACACGGTCGTCACGACCGTAAAAACCGCAAACAGGTACCACGTCATGTTGTGCCTGAACACGGGCAGGTTCCATTGCGTCAGACCGAAGATGTTGACGACCGTGATCAGCTGGCTTCGCGCAAATCCGAGGTAGATAACGGATGCGCCCATCGTGATCAACTTCAATCGCTCGCTCTTCCTGAAGAATCCGACGAGAGCCAGCGTCGCGAAGCCGGCGAACAGCGAGAGATCGAGGGCCTGATCTTTGAGGTCCTGGGCGAAGGTCGGCACCGCTTCGTCCTGGTCGTCGAAATTCCACGCGTCGCCCGCCTTTTGAGCGTGGAGCGTTTGGGCCAGAGCGAGCGTCACCAGAAAAGCAAGAAGCAGTCGTCTCACTTGGTTGTCCCCGGAGGAGTCAGCAGAGCCCTCGCGACGCGACGCGCGCCGTTGCGGATGGCGCGCGAGGAGCTGTTGATGGTGATAGAGGCACGGGTGACCGCGTTCACGTCGGCGCCGACTTTGAACGGATCGCGAATGTCTTTGCCGACGAACTGCTTTCCAAATTCCGGCGGCTCCACGGAGAAGTAGCCGTATGGCTCGTGGTGCTCGGTCACGAGGACTCCCGTCAGCTTCGCGTTCGTGTCCAGGCCCACGAGCATCTTGATGGGACCGTCATAGCCGCGCTCGAGCGGCTCCAGTTCAGTTGTCCAGAACACGTAGCCCGCAACAGCTTTGGCGGCACCGTCCCCTTTGTATGCGATGAAGTGGGGCAGCGGGCTGGGCTGCTTCGTAGAAAACGACGTGGCACTGGGAAAAACGCGCTTGAGCTGGGCCTGAAGGGTCGCATCCAGAGGTGCCTGGGCGGCGGCAATGGACAACATGATTGCGGCGATCAGCAGGACCAGACAGGCGTTCCTCATGGGGGTCTCTCCTCCGGTTTTCTTGAGGCGGCAGATTATATCTTAGATGGCGAGAATCTTAAGGCCGGCGTGGCTTCCAACCCTAAAGTGAGGTCTTGACTGATGAATTAAGCCATGCGACTATTCCCAGCCCTCGAAGGCGGATATGCCTTCCGGAGCAATTGAGTGTTCCCGATCTGAAGCGGTGAATACGCTGTTTTTGGGGCGTTATTCAGGGGAAAGTTCGAGCGTTTGGCGCAGCACGTAGTTCCTGCCCACTGCGCCAGAAAAATCCAGATTCTCCAGAATTAGGATTCGGATCCAGTCGCTGGACGGCTTCGGCCATCCTGCGCACCCTTGCGACCGGCCCGCGGCGAGCCGGGCGCAAGCTGCTTTGGTACAACGCCGACAGGGAGGATTTTTGAAACGAGTAATTAGCTTTTCGGTTCTGGGCCTGGCCGCGGCCGGTCTTGGAGCAGCACTATTAACTGTTGGTATCGAGCCGGGTCTCGCCGCCAAATTTGCGTTGCCTAATAACTTTCCATTGCCGAATCCGAGTGGGTTCTCCTCAACGATCAGCGATCAGGGCGAGATCGACCTCAGCAATCCGTTTTTCCAGAATCTCGGTACCAATGGACGCGCCTGCGTCTCATGCCACGAACCGGATCAGGGCTGGGCGATATCGGCCGCGGCCGTCAAGGCGCGGTTTGAGCTGACCGGTGGGACGCATGCGATTTTCCGGACGAATGACGGCTCGACGTGCGATCACGACATCGATGTGTCCACTGTGGCAGGACGTCGGAATGCGTACGCCCTGCTTCTGGACAGAGGATTGATCCGCGTAGGCGTCGCGCCAAAGGCCGGCGCCGACTTCACAGTCGATAAAGTCGAAAATCAGTATCACTGCAACGAGACCTCGACGCTTTCCATGTATCGCCGTCCGCTTCCCGCGACGAATTTGCGTTTCATCGCAAGTGTGATGTGGGATGGCCGCGAGTCCACGCCGGCGTCTACGGAAGCGATCACTGCTGTGACCTATCCGAACGCTCTCCAGTTCGATCTGATGGATCAGGCGATGGGCGCCACCAAAGGCCACGCTCAGGGAATCGATTTGAGCCCGGAAAACCAACAGAAGATCGTTGAGTTCGAGAGGAGCCTGCACACGGCACAGATCTTCGATAATGAAGCCGGTCCGCTTTTTGCCAACGGCGCGCAGGGAGGTCCCGGCCCGCTTGCGACGCAATCTTTCGCCATCGGGGTCAACGACAAGTCCGTAAACCCGACCACAACCACCGAAGAGGTGTTTACGCTGTTCACGTCGTGGGCCGATTCGAAAGGCAACGGACGTCTTCCGGCCGCAAGAGCCAGCATTGCCCGCGGAGAAGCTCTTTTCAACACGAAGCACTTCACTGTAACCGGTGTAAGAGGGCTCAATGACCTGCCGAACATCGGCGGCGCCCCCGTTTCCGACACGTGCAGCGGCTGCCACAATACGCCGAATGTGGGGAACCGGCCGGTTGACAAGATGATGGATATCGGCGTTGCCGATCCCGTTCTGAATAAGCTGGGATTGAGCTATCTGCCGACGATCACCGTGAGAAAAGGTACGGAGACGATTGTCACGACCGATCCGGGCCGCGCGCTCATCACCGGCAAATGGGCCGACATGAACAAGCAGAAGACTCCGGTGCTCCGAGGACTCGCCAGCCGCGCTCCATACTTCCATAACGGCTCAGCCCGAACGCTTGCCGACGCCGTCGAGTTCTATAACCAGAGATTCAATATCGGCCTGACCGCACAGGAAAAGGCAGATCTCGCTGCGTTTCTTGGTTCTCTGTAAAGAGGATATCCAAGGAACAATCCCTCCGGGCCTCGCGGCCGCGGAGGGATTTTTTTATGCGCACAAAAAAAGAACGGTGTGTGCAGCCTTATACACACACCGTTGAAAAGGAGAGTGGGTAAACAGGCACGGCTTGCAGCGCCGTCCTGATCTCTTTTAATGTGGGTTCCCCCACATTTAGAAATTGATCCGGCTGTTCAGAATGAAGCTGCGAGATCCGCTCGCACTCGTGATCAAGCCGAAGCTGGTGCTGTTGATCGACGTATTCGGATTGCCCCAGTTCGGGTGATTCAGCACATTGATCGCGTCAAGACGGAATTCAAATTCTTTCGATTCCGAAAGCTTGAAGCGCTTCACCAGATTCATGTCGAAATTGATGCTCGACGGTCCTTTGATCGTCGCGTATCCGAGCGTTCCCATCTCTCCGGGCTGCGGATTGACGAGAATGACTTGCCCGTTCGGCGCAACGACCGCTTTGTTGTTGAAGGCGGTTTGCAGTCCATTCAGAGTCGAAACCTGACTCTTATATGGATCGTCGATTTGCGTGTATCCCTCAAAGTAGACCACGCCGTTCGACACCTTCATCGCCTTTCCCATGTCTTTCGGAATCGCTCCCACGACGTTCGGCCTGGCTCCCGCCGTTCCGATCGTCTGAATTCCGGAGGAAATGCTGAGAGGCGCGCCGGAATTAAAGTTCATGATGCCGCCCAACTGCCACTTGTTCACGACCTGCTGCACCCAGCCTGGAGCATTGCCCAGCAGGAAATGCCCGGTGCCGAACGGCAGTTCGTACGTGCCGTTGCTCGTGAGCTGGTGCGTATGGTCGGAACTCTGGAGCGCTTTATCTGCATTCCGGTTCGTCGTATCGATGACCGCGCCGGCGCTCATCGACTTGCTCCATGTCCACGTCGTCGTGTTGGTGAAACCACTGGTGAGCCGCTTTGTGAACTGCAGCTGCATCGAGTGGTACTTCGAATTGGTCAGGTTGCTGTCGAGGTTGACGTTCGCGTACTGCGGGTCCGCTACGATGTAGTTCTCCGGGAAACCGTTCTTCCGAAGAACCGCGCCGTTGTCCGAACTGCCGGTACCGGTATTGAGCGTGTTCAGCGTGTTCACGAATCCACCGACATTGCCGTTGGCAAGCTGCGCGCGGGTTGTCGTGTTCGTCCGGACTGCCATTGCGCCGGTCCACGTCGTTCCATCGACCACCTTCGCGCCAGTGCCGCCGAGGTTGATACCCCGTAGCATGGATGTGAGAAGCGGCGAGTCGCCGCCGGCGCGAACGATGTTGAATGCATCGAACAACTCTTTGTTGTGATGAAGCGCGTTGATGGCGTTGAGCGGCTCGCTGCCCCAGATTTTCGTGCCCTTGGTGCCGATATACCGGATTTCGACGGTCGTATTCCGCGCCACTTCACGCTGAATTTCGAAGTTCCAATTCTGCGTGTACGGCGACACGTGGTTGTACGTCGTGATCGACAGCGACCGCGCCGTTGTCGGAACAAGGAAAGGCGCGGAGGTCGGGGTTCCGGTCGGGAACGGAATCGGCACTTTCCAGCACAGTGGGATCCGAAGCTTGGAATTCACGTGACTTGAAGTCGCGGC
>JADMIO010796515.1_pt1 | contig 56502 bp, 71 predicted proteins | sample 8958161 | NCBI WGS metagenome assembly JADMIO01 (sample SAMN16585339, study PRJNA669376) | soil metagenome | isolation source: Crop rotation soil | place: USA: Cullars Rotation, Alabama | collected 2011
TCCCCATTGGCTCTCCTGGCCGGAAAAATGGCTCGGCCGGAAATGAAAACTGACATCCTGCTTGGGGCGCAGGTCATCTCCGACTACGAGCGCCGCGGCAAAGGCAACCAAAATGCACCACCAAAGCCCTTCCGAACGCAATAGCCGTTGTTGCCACAGCGCCTTAAGCCGCCCGCTCAGGCGGTCCCCTCCTGGTGGATGGGATCTAGCGGCTCGAGCGACGCTAGCTCAAGTGAGTGGCGGGCAACGGCTCCTGTTTTCTCCGCGGAGGCCAGGAAGAGCAGTGCGGATGGATAGTGATCGAGCCACTGCCCGGCGGTTGAAAGTCTGCCGGTTAGACCGCTTTCTTTCAAAGGCATTACCCCAGCCCCGTCAAGAATGCGGTTCGGCATGCCAGTGATCGCTGTCTCGGTTTTGCGGAGACCGCTGAATGAGCCGGAGCTTACGGGGAAGGAGCGGCAAAAAATCGCGGCGCAGTCAAAAAAACGCTTGACAGCGGCCTGTCGCCAGATTCTGATAACACCGTTCCCTTCGGGGAACACGGGGCCAGCCGGTGACTGGGCGACACCGGCTGTCCTTTTTTCATTTCCCTGCAGTCTCTCCGCGTAGCGCAAACGTCGTGAGCATTGCCCGGCACGGTTTCCCGCTCTTATCCGGTTTGATACCCAACCGCAGGTGCGTCACTTCCTTCTCCTGCACCGCCCATTCCTCGCGCTCGAACGTCGTATCGGGCGGACTGAAATTGAAGCCCTGACGCCGCACTTCGCGAAAGCTGGCTCCGCCGTCACAAGAAATTTCCAACCAGAGCTCCTGCTCCCTGGACAGCAACGGTTCCTCAACTTCCAGGGAAACACCGTGCACGTTTTCCGGCGAATCGAAGATCACGACAATCGTTTGCTCGCCCCCTTGCTCCGCCATCCAGCGCGTACCCCCTGGGCCTCTCTTGCCATCAAACGCATGGTCGATCGGATGATCGGGGCTTTCCGAGGTGACGACCACCGTGGCGCGTTCCGCCACATCGATTTCATCGCGGGCCGGGACTCGTGATGAGGGTGAGGGTGACATCTTGAGCACTTTCTTGCGGAGTGGTCGAGGCGCCTTACCCTCGCCAATGTCAGCACCGCTTGCTTCCCCAGCGGCCAACGCCCCCGGCCCCACTGCACTCACGGCTGCCGCAGCTGACGCAGTTGGTTTCGGTTGTTGCACACCGTCACCCTGGTCCGCACCGATTCCCGCGTGCGCTTCGTGCTCACGCTGCTCTTGCTTGGCCATGGGTAGATCTCCTTGCAGGATGAGTAGCTGGCCTGGATTTACCTTAGCAGCTAGCGGGCGCAATTGAGTTTCTTGCGAGCCGTCGCCGGACCGAGCAAGCGGGACTGGCACATGATTTGCAGAAAAAGGCATGTCTCGGCAACTCCTCAGTCGCAACCTCAGGTGGCTCAAAATGGGCCTGCGGGAATACAAGCGCAAGCGGCACTTTCAACGGACGCCCGAGCCGGCGGGTAAGCAGGCGCGGAAGGTCGGCTGGTCGTTCGTCGTACAAAAGCACCACGCAAGTCACCTCCATTACGATTTCCGCCTCGAACTCGATGGCGTCCTCAAGAGTTGGGCCGTCCCAAAAGGACCGAGCCTCGATCCTTCCGTCAAACGCCTTGCCATGCACGTCGAGGACCACCCCGTTGAGTACGGAACATTTGAAGGCATCATTCCGGAGGGAGAGTACGGCGGTGGCACGGTGATGGTCTGGGATCGAGGCCGGTGGGAACCTGTGGGTGACGCGGCAGAGGGCTATCGAACCGGCAAGCTGAAGTTCCAGTTGCATGGCGAGAAGCTCAAAGGCGGGTGGATGCTCCTGCGCACCGGCGGCGGTTCTTCCGAAAAAGACCAACGCCGGTGGCTCCTTTTCAAAGAACGTGACGATGAAGCGAAGTCGCAAGAGGACGGCGACGTTGTGGAGGAATCGCCGCTGAGCGTAGCGAGCGGGCGGACGCTGGAAGAAATCAAGGCCGACCGTGATCACGTCTGGGGTTCTGACGGCAAAGCAAGTGGTAAACGGTCTGGAACATCGAAGCCGGTTCGCCCTACTCGCCGGCGCAAGGTTGCCGTCGCATCCGTGCTGGGCAAGAAAGCTCGCAAATTGCCGACTCGCGCCGAGGTGCAGTTGGCCACTCTCGTGAAGGAAGCTCCCGAGGGAGAGGAGTGGTTCCATGAAATAAAGCTCGATGGCTACCGCATGCTCTGCCGTGTTGACAAGGGGCACGCCAAATTCATCAGCCGCAATCAGCAGGATTGGACCCGGCGGTTGAGCAAATTGGCAGAGGCGGCGGCGGAACTGCCCGTGACGCAGGCTCTCTTCGATGGCGAAGTCGTTGCCCTGCGGCCCGACGGGACGACCAATTTTCAGGACCTGCAGAATGCGTTTCGTGACCGGCGCGCCGACATGTTGCAATACTACGTCTTCGATGTGCTCCACATCGACGGGCACGACCTGACGAACGTGCCGTTTCAAGAGCGGAAGCGCCTCCTGGGCGAAGTGCTGACCGGCCCTGCCCTGCCGACGACCATTCGCTTGTCCGAACATATGGAAGGCAATGGTCCCGCCTTTTTCAAAGAAGCCTGCAAGCTAAAATTGGAGGGCATCATCTCAAAGCGCCGTGATCGGCCATACCTGCCTGGCCGAGGCTACGACTGGCTCAAAGTAAAATGCATGCAGCATGAAGAATTCGTCATCGGGGCCTTTACAGAACCAACAGGTTCTCGCACCGGCTTTGGGGCATTGCTCTTGGGGTATCACAACCGTGAAGGTGAGTTAGTCTATGCTGGGAAAGTCGGCACAGGTTTCAATGAAAAGGTGCTCCAATCGCTCTTCGACCGCCTTAAATCACTCGAACAAGAGCATTCTCCCTTCGTCGACCGCAAGCGGAGACCGGGAAAAGTGCACTGGGTCGAGCCGACCCTGGTGGCGCAAGTGAGCTTCGGAGCGTGGACCAATGATGGACTGTTGCGTCACCCATCTTTCCAAGGGCTGCGTGAGGACAAGCCGGCCGACGAAGTGACGCGTGATCAGGCAGTGCCGCTCTCCAAGGCAGTCGGCAAGAGCAAAGGCATAGCCATAAAGGCACCGCATGCTCGCAACGGCAGCTCGGAGAATGGCAAGGGAACGCAACGCTCTGGGCGGAAACGCCACGCGACCCTCGACAGCAGCGACGAATATGATGCACGTTTGCAGCAGTTTGCCGGCGTTCGGCTGACTAGCCCAGACAAGATCCTCTATCCGGATGCCGGCGTCACCAAGCTGGAGTTGGCCACCTACTATCAAGCCATCGCTGATTGGATCCTGCCGCACATCGCCGATCGGCCACTCGTGCTCGTCCGTTGTCCGGAAGGGCAGGAAAAGGCTTGCTTCTACCAGAAGCATCCGGCGGCAGGCACGCCCGATACACTCCGCCGCATTCCCGTGCGTGAGAAGAGCAAGACGGAAGATTACGTGATTGCGGATGACGTGTCGGCGTTGATCTCCTTGGCGCAGATCAGCGCCCTCGAAATTCATGCCTGGGGCTCGCGTGCCGACAAGCTGGAACAACCCGATCGGCTGATCTTCGACTTGGACCCCGACATAAAGGTGCCCTGGAGCAGGGTAGTCCAAAGCGCTCGCCAACTCCGGGAATTTCTCCAAGAATTAGGTCTCGAAAGCTTTCTGAAGACGACGGGCGGCAAGGGCCTCCACCTCGTCGTGCCGATAGACCGGCGACACGATTGGGACGAAGCGAAAGATTTCTGCAGTAAAGTGACGGATGCCGTGGTGGTGGCCGACCCCCGGCATTACACCGCCAACATGTCCAAGGCAGCGCGCTCTGGCAAGATCTTTGTCGATTATCTGCGCAATGGTCGCGGGGCGACAGCCATCATACCTTACTCGCCTCGCGCACGACCGGGCGCTCCCGTCTCGGTGCCGTTGGCCTGGAAGGAACTGAATGAGAGCATGGTATCGGATCGCTTCACGGTCCGCACGGTCGGCAAACGCCTTGCTTCGCTCCAACGTGATCCATGGGAGGGCATTGGATCGATGCGCCAAGGATTGGCCGGGCCGCTCGCAAAGTTGCGAGCATTGCATGTTTCCTAACCCAAACCGAGGTATTAGCCATGGCCAGCAAGAAAAGCACCGCCCAAAGTAGCTCTGCAAAGACCGCGAGTCCGCGCCGCAAGAAGGCCGCCAAGCGAGAATTGATCGACACAGGAACCGACAAACGCTACGTGCGGCGAGACGAGGCAGGACAGTTCAAAGAAAGCGACGATGTGGGGCGATCGCTGACGCAGGACCGGCGGCGCAAGGCGAAAAAGGTCGCCAAACCCGGCCAAGGCGATAAGGGTGATCGCAAGAGCTAGGCCGACGAGTCCACCATCGCCGCTTACATAAGGAATACAGGCATGGCCAAGGTAAAGCAAAAACGTAGTCGCCGAGAAGCCAAGCACCGGGCCAGTTGGAAGGGTCAACTGACCTTCGGGCTCGTGTCTTTTCCGGTCGAAGCATTCAACGCCTTCGATCGGGAGCACAGCGACATCCACTTTCACCAGATCCATGCGAAATGCCATCGCCGCATCCATTATCAAAAGGTATGTCCTGTCCATGGCGAAGTGGCCAATGATGAAATCGTGTCGGGCTACGAAATCAAAAAAGGCAAATACGTGGAAGTGGAACCCGAAGAATTGCAGGCTTTGCGCAGCGAAAGCGACCGTGCTCTGAAGATAGATGCATTCGTGAGCCCCGAGGCCATCGATCCCTTGTATTTCGATGGGCGCATGTACTACTTGGTTCCTGCGGGAGCTGCCTCGCAAGAACCCTATGCGGTGATTGCGGAGGCTATGGAGCGCGAAGATCGCTATGGCGTAGGCATGGTAGTTTTTTCCGGTAAGGACCAGATCGTTTTGGTGCGACCGGTGGAAGGAATTTTGCACATGGCCATGCTCAATTACGCCGCCGAAATTCGGTCAGCGAAAGAAGTGACTGGAGTCATTAAAGCTCCGAAGGGATTGGTCCGACAGGTACGGCTGGCGCAAAGCCTGATTGAGGAATGGTCAGAGGACAACTTCGACTTCGCGAAGTATGAGGATCCTCATCGAGAGAAGGTCGAAGAACTCATTGAAGCCAAGATGAAGGGCCGGGAAATCGTGGCGCCGGAGGAGGAACCCAAAGAAGTCTTGAGCCTGATGGACGCTCTTAAGAAGAGTGTCGGCAATCTCAAGGGCCAAGAAAAAGGCAAAAAACGGTCGCGAAAGCGCTCTGCGTGACAGACCGACTAGGGATGCAAGTGGAGGCCATTGCATGGCCAAGAGCAATGCCACCGTCGCGGATTTGCTTCGCCGGTACGCGGCCGCCCTTACCCTGGAAGGGGCTGACCGGTTCAAAGTCAATGCGTATCGTCGAGCTGCTGACACCATCGAGGGGCTATCTGATGACGTCGCAGGCTTGGTACGGCAGGGGAGCGATTTGACCGAGCTTCCGAGTATTGGCAAAGCCATCAGTGCGATCATCGTCGAGATCGTCAGCAGCGGCACCTTGAAGCGTCTTGAACACACAATGGCCCATCTTGATCCGGGGCTCGCGGAGCTTGCAACAAGGCCGGCTCTTGATCCCAAAAAGGTCGCTCGCGTGTACAAGAAACTCGGCATTGGCAGTGTCGCTGAGCTCAAGAAGAGTCTTGAGGCGGGGACAATCGGCCAGCAACTCGGCGCCCGCCTGGAGTACCATGTTCGACAAGGTCTCGACGAACGACCCCGCAGCCTGCTGTACAGCGTGGAAAATATCGCGGAAAAGATCACGCACTTTTTGCGGTCCATCCCAGGGGTCATAAAGGTGTCCTCGACCGGCAGCTTGCGCCGCAAACAAGACACGGTCGGCGATCTCAATTTCCTCGTTGCAGGAAAAAGCAGCGCTTCGATCTTTAAGCGATTCGCCGAGTTTGGCGGAGTGCTCTCGTCTGAAAAGCGCGGCCCCTCCGAACGCGCCTTCACGCTTTCGTCAGCGCAGCTTGTGACCTTGCACTGGACACCCACGGAGGAATGGGGATTCGCGCTAATTCGTGCTACTGGCTCATCGTCGCATGTGGCGGAACTCGCAGCCAGAGCGGAAGCGAAGGCCATTCCCTTCACCGCCAAGGGCTTCGCAACGAAGCACATGGAGGTAGCTGACGAGGAAAGCGTTTATGCTGGGCTGGGACTGGATTTCATCGAACCCGAGTTACGTGAAGGTCGCGGCGAGGTGCGCGCAGCGGCGAAAGGAAAGCTCCCCACGCTCATTGAACTCAGCGACCTTCGCGGCGATCTTCACATGCACACGACCGCCAGCGATGGGGTGAACAGTATTCTCGAGATGGCACACGCAGCCCAGCAAAAAGGCTACCAGTATATGGCCATCACCGACCATTCCCAGTCGCTCAGAATCACCAATGGTCTTTCCCCAGAACGGCTCCTGCAGCAGATTCGAGCCATCGACAACGTGAACACGAACCTGAAGGGTTTCCGCATTCTCAAGTCGGCGGAGGTCGACATTCTCGCCGATGGCACGCTTGATTACTCAAACGGCCTTCTCAAAGAGCTGGACTTCACGATTTGCTCAATTCACTCACGGTTCGGCTTGAATAAAGCGGAACAGACGGAGCGAATTCTTCTGGCGATGGACAATCGCTATTTCACTATCCTCGGCCATGCCACCGGGCGACTCTTGCTGAAAAGAGAGGGCTACGAACTGGACATGGAACGCATCATCGGGCACGCGAAAGCGAATGGCTGCTTTTTTGAAATCAATGCCAGCCCCGATCGCCTCGATCTTTCCGACGTGCATGCGAAGGTCGCGAAAGACGAGGGCGTCAAAATCGCCATCAACACCGACGCGCACAGCATCGAAGAATTAGACAACATGGTGGCCGGGATCACGCAAGCACGACGAAGGTGGCTGGAGGCTTCGGACGTTCTGAACGCCCGTGCTCTGCTCCCCAAAAACGGTACCAGGTGCTATGAGAGTCTCTGAGGCCCGGAGAGGGCGAAGGAGACAAAGGCATGAAGGGCAAACGGCATGATGCGGAGCAGATCATCGGTATGTTGCGCCAGGCGGAGGTGGACTTGGGCGGCGGGATGACCGTGGGTCAGGTGTGCCAAAAGCTGGCGATCAGCGAGCAGACATTTCACCGCTGGCGCAACCAGTACGGCGGGCTGAAGGCGGACGAAGGCAAGCGGCTTCGCGAGCTAGAGATCGAGAACACCCGGCTCAAGAAGCTGGTGGCGGAACTGCTGCTGGACAAGCAGATGCTACAGGAGACAGTGCGAAAATACTGCTGAGCCCGGCGCGGAGACGAGCGGCGGTCGAGCAGTTGTGCTCAGCCTTTGCGGTGTCGCAGCGTCGGGCGTGTCAGGTGCTGGGTCAAGCGCGATCGAGCCAACGGCGTAAGCTCGCGAGCAAGGAGGCAACCACGCGTCTGGTAGCCCGGATGTTGGAGTTGGTACGCGAGCGGCCACGCTTTGGCTACCGGCGCATCTGGGCCTTACTGCGGCAGGAAGGCTGGCGGATCAATCGCAAGCGCGTGTACCGGCTGTGGCGTCAGCAAGGGCTGAAAGTGCCTCGCCGAAGAACGAAGAAACGCCGGCTGGGAAGCAGCAAAAATGGCTGTATTCGCTTGCGTCCGGAGCATCGGAACCATGTGTGGGCGTGGGATTTCATCCATGACCGGACTCAGGATGGACGAAGCCTGAAGTGGCTGACGGTCGTGGACGAGTACACGCGGGAATGCCTGGCATTGGAGGTGGGGCGAAGGATGCCTTCCCGTGACGTGATTGCGCGATTGACAGCGATGATGAAGTGTCGTGGAGCACCTCGGCATATGCGTAGCGACAACGGTCCAGAGTTCATCGCCCAGGCGATCCGGAAATGGCTGTCGGAGGCGGGCGTGGCCACCCTGTACATCGAACCGGGAGCACCCTGGGAGAACGGCTATGCAGAGTCGTTCAACAGCAAGGTGCGGGACGAGTTGCTGGCACGCGAGGAGTTCACGAGCCTGCTGGAAGCGCGCGTGCTGGGTCGGCAGTGGCGAGAGGATTACAACACGCGTCGGCCGCACAGCTCGCTCGGGTATCAAACGCCCAGTGCATTCGCAGCGAGTTGCAGTGACAAGGTTGGTGACGGCGAGCAGATGCATGTTTTCGACGTCAACGCCCTCAGCCCCGTGAAGGTCGTTGACGTCGAAAACATGCAGGGGAGACCAGCCGAAGTACGGAGCGAACGTTTCACTCCGTCGGCTGGCATCCATCAGTAACGGTTGATCCGACTCTCACAGCAACTGGACCACTTTTTGGGGGCAAGACACCCGCCCTCTTCAAAGAATTCTCCCGCTCTTTCGCCGCTGATGCGATTGGCCAGACAAGCGACTTCGCCGCACCGGTTAGACCTCTACCGGCTCTCGCGACAAAAGTGTCTCGGCGAACTCCCGATAGCGTTGCTCGATTTCTTCGCGATTGATGGAAACCTCGGGGGGAGCCGAGATGCCGATGCGAACCTGGTTGCCCTTGATGGCGGTGACGGTGACGCGGATCTGGTCGCCGATGGTGATTTCTTGACCGACTTTGCGACTGAGAACGAGCATGATCCTTCCTCCATGAACGGTTTAACGTGACTCCGGGCCGGGAAGAGCAAGTGGCGCGCCAAAGGAGAACAGTCGAAAAACTGAAAAATTGCGGCGGATAGCGAAGATGGGCAGCCTGTTTCGCCTTTGCGGTCTATCCAGGTGGAAATTGTCTTGCACAACAGTACGCAGATGAGTGCCATTACTGACCAAGGCCGAGGTGACGGCAACAGATTTGCGTACTGGGGCCGTGTTGCAGCTCATGGCCGGGAGGAATAGGCCCGTATAATCGGCGGATCGGCTCTTCCCGCGGCCTATCGTGTTCGCCCGATAGGTTATGGGCATCCTATCTGCAGTGTGATTTTCGGTGTCTTTCCTTTTGTTTCGCCCACTTGCAATCCCACTTTGGGGAGCACGCCATGGCCGACGTCCAAGGAGAAAAGACGCTTCCTGGCTCAGAAATTTCAGAACGTGAGCGTATCGCAATGCTGGTGAGCAGGCATGTTTTGAAAGCCTTGGGCCGGCCGACAGACTTCCGCGAGGTGCAAGTGCGGGCGCTCTGGGGACATCGATACCGGGTGAACGTGGTCGTAGGCAGCGATGTTGCCTCCTCCCAGATCGCGAATAGCTTCTTCATCGTGCTCGATGGTGCCGGCCAGGTCCTTCAAACCACTCCAGAGATTCACAGACAATATGAACTCCAGTAGGAGGATAACGCACGCCGTTCGTGTAGCAATTGTCCTTAAGGAGCTTTCAGCAATGAGGCAGCATATGAATCAAACCCATTTGCGCGGCCTCGATACCAACTCACTCCTGCGGCTTCATGACGCGGCCAAGTCGCTTGCGGCACGCCCGGATGCCCTCCAATTGGAGCGCTTGCGGGCCGAGCGAGAGATGAAACTGATCGGTGGGATTCTCGAAAAAAGAGATATCTATCTCGAACTGGTGGCCCGCTCAGACGGTTAAGCCTGCCCGCTGCCTCGCTTCACGACACAGATGGCCGCCATTTTCGTACTCCCTGCAGACCGAAGGCCGGTCCTCGTACACCGAGCACCCGCACCACTCGCCGAGCTTGCCGGTGAATGCGACGCAGGCAGGGCGTCCGTCATGTCCTTCATGAGGACGAGCACCCAGGCAGGAGCCGCCGAGGGCTGACCGAATCACCGGAAGACCGTAGCTCCGCATGAGACTGGCCTCGTTCCTGTCCAGATACACGTAAGCGCTGCCGTCGTAGGCTCCGAGCTGAACGCAGCAGGCCCCACAGACTTGGCAATCATAGGTTGCTTCGGAAGGCATGGCATGTCCTGATAGGATTTCCGAATGAAGAAGACCACGCATCAGGCAAAACACGGTCGAGTTACGGTCGATCATCACTACTATAGAGCAGTGCAATTAGATTTCTACATTCCCACGAAAATCTGGAAACTGCAGTATGTACGGGCGTTTTTCGACACCCTCTCGCAATTGGGCGGAGCAACAATGTTCGAGGAAGAAACTGGACTGTGGCGAGGTCAACAGGAGAAAACACACGTGTTTCGCGTCATCGTCGAATCAAGTGCTGCAGCAATAAAAGAACTTCGCACAACTCTGCGGCACGAGATCGGGACACTGATGGCGGCGCTCTCCGCATCGAAAAAGTCGGCGCAGGAGACAATGATGTACACGGAGACCGAGATCACGATGGTAATGGCGAAAAACGTGGCCGCAAAAAAGTAACGCACATTCCGATCCGCACCCAAAGCTGGTGGTCGGATCGATAAGATCCGGGCTCGGCAGGTTGAAACAGCAGGCCCCTGGTCAGAGGTGGACCCCATCCTTTGGACAAAAGATGAGCGTTCCTTCGCTACTCCCGTGCAGGTCTGCCTGACCGGCAACACGTAACTGCTCTTGCTCCGTTGACACCGAAAAACGTTGATGACAGCATCAACGATTGGGATTTGAACTGCCCATGATTTCCTCTCGAGCGGTTGCGGGAGTCACTCCGGGAAGACCCGAAGTGGGCGAACTTCGTCTTGCACGACCCGGACGCCCAGATCGGCGAGTACACTTGCCATAACACAATATTGCACCTGGTCGCAGACCATCAGTATGGCGACCTCCACTGCCTGGAGCTGGCGACGCTGCTCCTTGCGCACGGAGCGGACCCGAACGCCCGGAACGACCTCGGATGGACACCGCTGCATTACGCCTGCGGTTACGACGTGCGAGACGAGCGGATGGTAGAGCTACTCCTGTGCGGTGGGGCGGACCCGAACGCTTCCTCCCTCAAAGGGGAGGCACCGCTCCAGTTCGTTACCTGGAGCACGAGAGAGGAATGCAAGCAGATCGCCGCGGTGCTGATCAAGCATGGAGCTGCTGTTGACTTTGATTCCGCGGTCAGTCTTGGCGATGCCGAGCAAATTCGACGCCTCCTGCGGCGGGGCGGCTTGGGCCAATCCAAGAACCCGAGGAAACTGCTAACTAGAGCCGTCCATAGCAATTCCGCGGACACAGAGAGTGAAGTGGACCCCGAAAACTGGACAGTCGAATAAGCTACTATCGACTGGCCAGGAAGGGGGTCGACATGGTTCGGAAACGGAAGTCTCACACGGCGGCATTCAAGGCTCAAGTGGCCTTGGCGGCGGTCAAGGGCGACAAGACCGTCAGCGAGCTGGCCGCGCTGCATGGCGTGCATCCGACGATGATTCACGCCTGGAAGAAGCAGCTCGTGAGCAATGTCGAGGAGCTGTTCCAGAGCGGGGCGCGCACCTCGAGTGGGGAGCACGAGGCCTTGCAGGCCCAGCTCTACGAGCAGATCGGTCGGCTGAAGACGGAGTTGGACTGGCTCAAAAAAAAAGCTGCCAGCTTCGGTTGAGCACAAGCGGGTCTGGGTCGATCCAGCGGACCAGGTGCTGAGCGTCAGCCGGCAATGTGAGCTGCTCGGGCTGAGCCGGTCGAGCTACTACTACGAGCCGGCGACGGAGACCGTTGAGAACCTGGCGTTGATGGCGCTGCTCGACGCAAGGAGAGCGAATCGGCCCTCGCGCCCTCCCTACTGACGGAATCGAGCGATAAGGCGGCGGTGCGCAACAATGAAATTGCTCCCCAAGAGCACCCTGCGGGGTCCGCGTCCCGGGAATAGGATTCGCGGTTTCGTGAAGGTGCCGCGAATCGTCGGTGAGATTGGCTCGAAAGGGCGCACCCAGCCAAGAAGTCGGTGGCATCTGGAAAGAAGGTTCCTTTCCTGCACTGAAGTGGGCAGAGATTTGCGCGTCGAGCGAGAAAAACGCCGCCCTTTTGCTTCCTTTTTCCTTGCCTAAGTCGTCGGGCTGGACAACCCATATTCTCGGGAAATGTGGCATCATTTTTGCTTCCGTTATGATCGTCCCATTCACCATTCTAACAACCGACTTCGATAGGAGTTAAACACATGGCGACTACCAAGCAAGAGAAGCCGAAAGATGCCAATCGTGATCCCATTACGGGGGAGAAGGGGGCACATCCAGTCGGTGCCGGGACCGGCGCGGCCGTAGGCACTGTGGCCGGTACAGCGGCAGGAACTGGAGCTGCGATTGCGGCGGGCGCAGTGGCAGGATCCGCGGCCGGGCCCGTCGGAACAGCGGTCGGCGCGGTCGTAGGCGGTATCGTCGGGGGTGTAGGCGGCGGTCTGGCCGGCAAAGCCATCGCCGAGAAAATCGATCCGACCGTCGAAGAAGCCTATTGGGAGAAACAATTCTCAACGCGACCGTACGCCAAGAATGCCGCCTTCGAGACGTATCGACCTGCCTACCGTTACGGTGTCGATCACTTCAACCAACAGGGCGACCGAACATTCGATGAGATCGAGTCTGACCTCGCTGGGGGCTGGGCTGCTCGGCGGGGAGAATCGCAGCTGGACTGGAATGCTGCGAAGCCAGCCGTTCGGGAGGCCTACGAACGGGCATGCCAACAATGTAGAAGCACAGGTTCCTCCACCGGCAAGTAACCTCAGAAAATCGCGCATTGTTATGCTCTCTGCCGTTTGGGGATCCCGCGAAATTGCTCGGAATCACCAAGCGGCAGAGGTTTCTTGGTTGACCCACATCCAGTCATCGGACTAACCCGGAGTTGAGTGAGGCAGCATCCACCCAAATTAGGCCCGCGGAGACTTTTCGTGCATGCGCGGCTCGTCTTTTGCGTCGAGCACCTCGGGTCTGGTTCAGCACAAGCGAATCCTAAAACTTTTTTCTTCACGAGGTCGCAATGAAAGCACTCTGCTGGCATGGCAAAGGTGACGTGCGTATTGATACCGTCCCTGACCCCAAAATCAAAGATCCAGGCGACGCAATCGTCCGGATCACCGCCAGCGGCATATGCGGTTCTGATTTGCACCTTTTGAACGGGTACATGCCGACGATGGAAAAGGGCGATGTTCTCGGCCATGAGCCCATGGGCGAGGTGATCGAAGTGGGCAGCGGCGTCCGAAAACTCAAGAAGGGTGACCGTGTCGTCGTCCCTTTCACGATATCTTGCGGGACGTTGGGACTGAGCGAAAAAAGAGAGCCAGTTTCGAGCGTCGGACGAGAGCCAGGTGTTGTTCTTCGTGTCCTTCCTGGATGGAGTTGTAAAACTGTTTCCTTCGCTGTCTGGTTGATGGCCGTTTCCGTGGCTGCGCCTTTCTCAAGCAGTTTCTTTCCCTGTCTGGTTTTTTCGGCGAAGTATAGTTGGCAATGACCGCCGACATGCACTGTTGAGAAGCGCCCGAGGAGAACGTTAGCGCGTTCCCCCCGGGCTGTCCCTTGGGAGAGAACGCTCCCGTGGGCCACCATCAACATAAGCCAAACTGCCGCTGCCGACGGCCGCGTCCGCGTCTGTGCCTGCGCAAAGGTTGTGGACAGACGTTCCGGCCACGGCGTTGGAACCAGCGTTACTGCCAGGATCCTGCCTGCCTGCGCCTGGTGCGGCGCTGGCAGGCGGCGCAGCGGCAGGCCAAACGACGCCAAGATGATACCGCCAAAGGCCAGCACGCCGAGGCGCAACGGGCGCGCCGCCAGTGCGTCAAGTCTGTGCCCCAACCGGGTGATGCGGCTGATGTCCATGAGATCGTCCACCAGTCGCACCATCTGTGCAAGCTGCCGCTCCATCATCGCACGGGCTTGCTCCCACGTCGCCGGATCGGAGGTCAGTTTCAGCAGTTGCAGGCCGTTGCGGATCGGGGCCAACGGGTTGCGGAGTTCGTGTGCCAACGTCGCCAGGAACTCGTCCTTGCGCCGGTCGGACTGCCGCAGCGCCTCAGCGGCTTGCTTGCGGTCGGTCATGTCAAAGAACCAGCCGAGGGCGAAGAGCGAAGTGTAACAACACTGCATCTGCACCACCGCGCCCATTCAAGCACGTTTTTCGAGCACAACTTCCAACTGGTAAAACTTGAACGTGTTCGCTTCTTGCGAGTTGTCGGCGGCCACGGAGCGATAGCGGTCAAGCACCTCGTTGATGAAAGCCGGCCAGTCGCTCTCGGGCAGGCAGCGCAGCCACTCGACAAAGGTTGCCCGAGCGAAGGCGAAGAACGCCTCGCGAGTCTTGAAGTCCCAGGCCCGGTCCTGGCGCTCCACTCGAAGCATGTTAAACCCATTCTGTCGCGCCAGGTTCTGATACTCTTCAGGTGTAAAATGCGCGTGCGGCTTTCGAAAGTTGGCGAAGCGGCCGACCCATTTTGCCGTGTGGCGAACGTCCTCGATGACATCTTCCAGGCATTTGCGTGGGCCTTCCGGTACGAAGCGAAGCAGCGCCTGCCCGCCGACGACGAGAGCAGCCCAGATCGAATGCAGGGCCTCGCCCTGTTCTGGGACCCAGTGCAACGCGTTGAAGGAAACCACCCGATCGAATTCTTGGCGAAACGCCAGATGGCGCACGTCTGCAACTTCGAAACGGAGATTGGCGTGTGTCGCAGGGCCAAAGTGCGAGTTGGCGAAGTCGATCATGTTTTGCGACGGATCGACGCCGACGACGGAACCGCGCGGCACGCGCGCGGCGATCTCCGCCGTAATCTTCTCATCGCCGCACCCGACGTCCAGGATGCGCTCGCCTCCGTCGAGCGTCAGCCGGCCTAACTGCTCCTGGGCCATCGCCGCCTGAAGGCTCGATTGTCGGTTGTACTCACCCGCATTCCACTCCGCCATCGGCACTCTCCGTGTGTGGGAACCAAACCAGGGAGGTCATTCTATCGCTTGACACTGTTGCGTGCGTCGGTGCCAAGAAGGCGAGTTTTTGGACGGTCCTCTGGCAAACCGAAAAGAGAATGAGCACTTTTTTTGAACCTCTTCACCGCGGCGGCCGACTACTTGATAACGGGATCGAGGTAAGCCAATCCAGTTTCAAGCGTCCTCGTCGAATCACGTGAAAGATCGGGCGTGGAATTTATTGATCGGCTGCGCGAGCGTTTACTCGTCCGGCGGTTCCAGCGCGGGATGCATCGATGGCCCCAGCAACTTCCACGCGCTACCTTTTCTAGTGTTCTGGTCGGACGGGATTGTTTTTGATGGGTCCGGCACATGGTCCAATCGCATCTCAGGTGCTCGCTTCGATGGCACCTTCGGCGCCTCCCGCGTTGCCTCACCGCGCACTATCCCGAATGCCCTCCGCCGCGGTGCCCTCGTTGCACCCTCCGCTACCCTGGCCAGTGCTCCCTGCCATGCTACTTCGTTCACGGTGCTGAACGCCTCCTTCCGTGACCATTTGGTCGACCCCATCCTCGATACCTGCCGCCGCGTCGTGTCTGCACCCTCCGTCGACCAGTCGAGCGGTGGCCCCACCTCCCCCCAATTTATCTCAAAGGGCGGGCAGCCTGAGTGATTTCCAGGAGGTGAATTTGAAGCTATGTTCAGCGAATTGGCGCGACAATTCGTTGACGACGGGTGCAGCAAGACCGCATGAGCGTGGAGGTGCGCTCGCAAAAATGTGACAATGAACTATGCCGCGTCCGGGGGCCCAATGAAACCGGAATGGTTTGCGACAAGGCTTCGTGAACTGCGGGACCAAGCGGGCCTGAGCCGTCAAGAGCTGGCGGACAAGGCGGGTCTAAAGCTTGGCGGTATTAGAAACCTGGAGCAGGGGGTTCGCTTGCCCGCCTGGGACACCGTCCTTGCCCTCTGCCAGGCGCTGGGCGTGGACTGCTCAGCGTTCACTCAGGAACCTGGCGACCTACCTGCGGCGGGCCCTGGGAGGCCGCGGAAGCCCGATGCCACGGAAACGGCCCCGGCTAAGCGGAGAAAGGCGAAGTGAAAGCATGATGGACGCCGAAGAGCATTCCCGGCCCCCAGCTACTTATCCGTGGGCCGTTATCTCGCTCTTAGCGCCTTTTTGCGGCTTCTTTTGCTCCATTGCCCTGGCATGGATGTTTGCCGCGATTTTTCGTCCGTCGGGACATGGATACGTCATTATCCTCGTGGCGTTTGCTTTCTGGCTCTGCTTCTCCATTCTGGGCGTGGTCGCCGGGATAATTTCGCTCTCCAAGCGAGAGCAACGGTCGGGGATGGCCCTTACGGGCTTGCTTCTCAATGGCCTTGTGTCCGCCTTATCTGCCTGGGTCGTAGTGACTGGCATGGTCGGAGGGTACGCCCGCGATTGAACTGGCGTTCGCACAGCAGTCGGCAGACACGACGACGCAAGGAAGAGACCGGCCGTGATGAACGACAACTATACTTCCCGCCCGGCGACAAGTGGATTTCCCTTTCTTTCGGCCACTCGTTTTGCGCCAGCGACAATTAGATTTCCCCTGCAGCTGCGATGGTTAGGCTAATCCGAAGCCCTTCCTGACAAGGAGGTTTCGGATGGTGGCGACCAATCAGCAGGTGTGTCGGCTGCGTCGCCTGGACCTGGAGGGATTACCTCTGGGCCTGGTGGCGGCCAAGGTCGGTATGGACCCCAAGACGGCACGGAAGTACCGGCGGCTCGGCAAGCTGCCCAGCGAGGTGGTCATGGCACGCGACTGGCTTACACGGCCCGACGTTTTCGCCGACATTTGGCCCGATTTGGTAGAGCGGTTGCAAGTGGCTCCCGGCCTGGAGGCCAAGACGCTGTTTCGCGAGTTGCAGCGGCTTTATCCTGGCCGGTTCAGCGACGGGCAGTTGCGCACCTTGCAGCGCCGCATCAAATTGTGGCGTGCCTTGCACGGTCCGGCCAAGGAAGTGTTCTTCGCCCAGGTGCATGAACCTGGTCGGCTGGGCGCCAGCGATTTCACGCATTGCACCAGCCTGGGCGTGACCATCGCTGGCGTGCCGTTCGCCCACTTGATCTACCACTTTGTGCTGACCTACTCGAACTGGGAGACCGGCACGATCTGCTTCGCCGAGAGCCTGGAGAGCCTCAGCGAAGGCTTGCAAAACGCGCTGTGGGAACTGGGCGGCGTGCCACTGTGCCATCGCACCGATCGTCTGACGGCGGCCATTCCGCCGGGGACAGAAGGGCAGGCCTTTACGGATCGGTATAGAGGTATATTGCAGCATTATGGCTTGCAGGGCCAGGCCATCAACGCGGGCCACGGCAACGAAAACGGCGACGTCGAACAGAGCCACCATCGTTTCAAGCGTGCCTTGGAGCAGGCGTTGCTGTTGCGTGGCAGTCGCGATTTTCCCAACCGCTCGGCGTACGAAGCGCTCCTGCGCAAGCTGTTTGTGCAACAGAACGCGGGCCGGCAAGCGCGCTTCGCCGAGGAATTGGCCGTGCTGCGACCGCTGCCGGCGCGGCGTCTGGAGGCCTGCAAGCGCGTGCCGGTGCGGGTGGACAGCGGCAGCACGATCCACGTGGATAAGAACGTCTATTCGGTAGCGGGCCGGCTGATCGGGGAACAAGTCGAGGCCCGGGTCTTCGCCGAGCGCATCGAGGTTTGGTACGCACAGCGGCGCGTGGACGAGTTGCCGCGCCTGCGCGGCCGGGGCAAGCATCACATCGACTATCGCCACGTGATCGACTGGCTGGTGCGCAAGCCGGGGGCGTTCGCGGCCTATCGCTACCGCGACGACCTGTTCCCGACGAGCCAATTTCAGCTGGCTTATGACGCCTTGCGGTCGCAGCGTCCGGAGCGCGCGGACAAGGAGTACCTCGGTATTTTGCACCTCGCCGCTCGGCAATCCGAGGCGGGCGTGAACGCCGCGTTGACCCGGCTGTTGGCGGCGGACCAACCGCTCAGCGTGGCGGCCGTGACCGAGGAAGTACAGGAAAAAGACACGGTTTTGACCGTGCCCGCCGTGATGGTCGCGGCGGTGAATTTGGCGTGGTACGATACGTTACTCGAAGGCAAGGAGGCCAACGATGGCGCTGGACAAGAATGGCAAAGAAACGCTGGAGGAGTTGCTGAAGGAGCTCCACCTGCCGACGATTCGGCGAGGCTACGAGGAACTGGCGCGGCAAGCGCAACAGGAAGTGCTGAGCTACGAACAGTACCTCATGAGCCTGGCCCAGCGGGAATGCCAAGAGCGACGGTCTCATCGGATCGAGCGGTTGCTGCGGGAATCGCGTCTGCCCCTGGAGAAGAGTTGGCCAGCCCTGGATCTGAAGCGGTTGCCGGCGAAAGTGCTGCAACAGGCGCGGACGTTGCTGGAGGGAGCGTTCGTGGATCGCTGCGAGAATGTGCTGGCGTTCGGGGCGCCGGGCTCAGGCAAGACGCATCTTTTAGCAGCAATTGCCCAGGAATTGGTGCGGTCGGGACGGCGCGTGCTATTCACGACGACGGGCCTGTTGGTGCAGGACCTGCTGGTGGCCAAGCGCGACCTGAAGTTGAGCCGGGTGCTGAAGCGGCTAGCGAGCTTTGCCGTGTTGATCTTGGACGACCTGGGCTATGTGCAACAAAGCCGAGAGGAGATGGAGGTATTGTTCACGTTGCTGGCGGAACGCTACGAGCGCGGCAGTGTGATGCTGACGAGCAACCTACCGTTCTCGGGTTGGGAAGCGATCTTCAAGGACCCGATGACGACAGCGGCGGCGATCGACCGGCTGGTGCACCACAGCGTGATCCTGGAGTTGAACGTGTCGAGTTACCGGGCGGAGCAGGCGCGGAAGGCCCGAGGACCTCGACCCGACGAGAACGGGCCGAAGCCGTGAGCGAGGAATGCGCAGGCGGCACGAAGCAAATGTACAGCCGTGGAAGCCAGCCGTTGGGGGGCTGGGCTACGCTGCGTTGTCGAGTAGGCCCAGGGGCTCTCGCCCCTGGGCCTCTCACGGAACCGGACTTGTGGATCACACATCCGGCTCTTCAAGTCGTTGCCTCGCTTAGTCAAACAACAGCAGTTGTTTGGACGAGACCTGCTCAGGAGGATGCAGCCTCTGCCATTCTTCCTTCAGCGCTAGCAAGCAGTCCGCAAACCAGGCATTGGGATACGCTTTGTGTATCCCGTAGCTGACGCTGCGGTGCCAGATACCCCGTCGTTGGAAGGCAGTTTTCGCTGCCGGTCCTTCAGGGACGCCACGGGCCAAGAGATGACGATAGAGGTGCCGAGACCGCTTCTTCTGGCGAATGATCAACGCCCGAATCCGTCGCCGGATGTGAGCGTCAAACCTGCCAAAAGAACCGAGCCCCTCCTCGGTGCAGAGCCGAAAGTACCCGAACCAACCTCGCAGGTAGCTGTTCACCTTCTCGATGCATTCGGCCACGCTTTGGCCCCACGTCCGAGGCGTTAGCTCCCGGATACGCGTGTCCAACCGTTCTTCCGTCCGCGTCGAGGGTAAAACCGTTACCTTTCCATCGCAGGTCTTCCCCACATGGAATCCGAGAAAGGTCAGGTCATTCGGCCGGCTGACAGAACTCTTTTCCTCGTTCACCACCAGACGCAAGCGCCCTTCGATGAACTTGCGGATGGAGTCCATCACCCGGCGACCGGCGCGCTCGCTTTGAACGAACACGCTGAAGTCGTCTGCATAGCGCACGAATCGCAACCCACGTCGGGCCAACTCCCAGTCCAACTCGTCTAAAACGATGTTGGACAGTAGCGGTGATAGAGGACCGCCTTGCGGCGTCCCCTCCTCGGTGGTGATCCGTGTGCCCTCGGGCAGAACCACCTTCGCCTTCAGCATCCGATGCACCAGCTTCAGGATTCGCCCATCCGGCACCCGTTGAGCCAAACGATTCAACAGGCGCTGATGGTGCACCCGGTCAAAGAACTTCGACAAGTCGATGTCCACCGTGATGCTGAACCCCTCGCTCAGGTACTTCTTCGCTTCGTCGATGGCGGTCTGCGCCCCTCGGCCTGGACGGAAACCATGACTGCTGGCATGAAACGTCGGCTCGAAGATAGGCTGCAGCGCTTGGAGAACCGCCTGCTGCACCCACCGATCGACGACATTCGGGATACCCAGCCCCCTTTGCCCACCCCCGGGTTTGGGGATCCAAACCCTACGGATGTCTCCGGGTCGGTAGGTTCCCGCCAGCAGTTCACGTCGCAGGTACGGCAGAAGCTTGGGCGCGACGCCCAACACCTCGTCGACACTGCGTCCGTCCACGCCAGCCGCTCCCTTGTTCCTCGCGACGTTCAGTAACGCCTGTGCCAGATTGGCCACCGACGCCACTGACTCCAACAGTCGACTCGGGTCGACTGTCCAGGCGGCTGGATCGTTCCCCTCCTTGCCCTCCGCTTTGTGCGCTAGCCAGGCCTTGCCCCTCGATACGTCGGTGAGCGCCGCCGGACCATCCCCTTGCGGGCTGTCGGCAAACACGAAGGTCAGTTGGCGAGATTCAGCCTTTGACAACTTGTCACCCCCTTCGCTCCACGGGCATTACTCCGCTTCCTCGCTACTACGGGGCAATCCGACTTCTCCCCAGGCATCGGTCACTCGTCGTTGCCTCCTCGTGACCTACCGTTGCCGGACCTGAGGAGATCTCCTGGGGTAAGATTGAGCAACTTCCCGCCGCCCCCGCCCTCATTACTCTCTGACCACGGCCGGATATTGGGTGTCGTGGTACGCGGCTCACTCGCCCAGGCCAGACAGCCTTCTTTGAGGGTTCACTTGCGTTCGGTGCTGCGGTTCGCTTCCAGCTTCCATCCCACACGCCCTCACGGGAAAGACGATCTTGGTGCATGGGTCCGCCATCGTCTCGTGCAGCTGCTTTCAGCTTGTGGTTGCCTCCGACAGGCCCCACAGAGGACTTGCACCTCCATTCGCTCAATCATGCCCAGCGCACCGCCGTCGCTGCGCTCCGGCTCACTACGCTCCGCCCAGCCCCCCAACGGCTGAGTGCAGCGAAAGGGGAATTCTAATTGTCGCTGAAGGACAGCCCAGGCCCTGGAAGGAGAGGGAATTCTAATTGTCGCTGAAAGGGAGAAATAATTGTCGCTTGACACCGGCCGGCAAGATCAGGCGACGCCCCGGTGACTGCGCCAGCACCACGCGGCCTTCCGCGCAAGAGACTATCGTGATGGGCGTGGAATGGGTAAATTGATTTTCGGAAAGGACACCACCGAGTGGCGAATCATCAGTTCGGCGGCTGTCGTCAGGCTATTCTCGATGTTCGGAGCTCCGTCATGTCGTTCGAGCTTACCACGCCCGGTGGCATCATGCTTGTTCGGGTCTTTGGAGTGTTCACGGCGACAGACCTCGATTTTGCGACGACCGAGATCGAAATCGCGGAAGCCTCAAGTCCCATTGCACTCGATCGAATCACGGATCTGACCGCTGTGGAACGTTTCGAGATGGGCTTTCGGGAAATCTATTCCTTCGCGATTCGTCGAAGCATTCAACGGTTTTCAAGAGTAGTAAAATCTGCAATTGTCGTGCAAGAACCAGTGCAGTTCGGCATCGCGCGTACGTACGAGGCATTGAATGAGAACCCTCAGATCAAGATTCGCATTGTGCGAAGCACGAGCGAAGCAGAAGCGTGGATCGCGGACTTAAATAACGCGAGCGCGTAGCCGATACCGAAAATGTCAGCGCTGGCCAAGCCCTCACCTGCTCCGCGGGGTCAGCCCCGAAAGCGAAACTGACCATCCCGCTTTTCGCTTGCCTCCCCTCTCTCACACCGGGGCAATAGATTGCGCAGCATTCTCCCGATGGCCGGCGAATACCCAAGGACGCCAAGGACACCGAAAAAGCCACCTCGAAGCCGACCCTTGGGACATGCCGCCTGCACCATGCGGGCCAGCTACAGGAGAGTAAGAGCCGACGAAAGATAATTGAGATAAAATAGGTACAATTGGCTGTTTCGGCGTGATTATTGCTCGCACAGACGACAATCCCCCAGTCGTCACAGGAGTGTGCGGCCATGGGAACAGGCGTCGGTCAGCTCTGTAAGGGGATGCTGACCGGCGCCATTTTATTTCAAGCGATCACGGAGGCATACGACTTGCGTACCGTCTCCTGGCATTCCCGGGAACCGGAATCCCGGTCGTGCAAGGCACCGGCTCGACGCCGCACCGTCTGGGCTGGTGCCGCTTTCTTGGCAACGGGCAAAAACAAACGCGTGCCAGGCAGGATGGATCCCCCTAGCACGCGTTCAGCGTGTCTGCCAACCCTCATACTCACTTCCATCGGTATCGGCCGAACCGCCGCCGCTGCTTGAACGAACTTTTTGGTCAGACACTGGCACGCCGATTGCTCGGTAATTCTCGACGCCTGGCCCGTTAGCCGTTCTGATCCGAGCTGGCCGGCGGGACTGGCGTCTCCTATGACGCGATCCACCCCGTTGGCACGCGGCAGGATGGATGCGTCATTCGCCGGCCGGACCTGCCATCCGGCCGGCGTTTTCTTTTGCTCTCACCCCTCGCACCGGAAGAAACAACGGTCCGGTTCAACTGTGCCCGCCGGAATGTGGGGCTCAACTGCGGAAATTCCGCGGTTGGTGGTGTAAACCACCTTCCAGGATGCCGCAGGATGCACGATCGCCCATCAGGTCAACCTTGGGCCCGGCTAAGGAACTGCGCGTAAATAAGTGCTCGGAAAGCGCCATTTTAATTGTTTGGCCGAATTACATAGTTCCATTCGCCGTGAAAGCGTGATGGTGCGATGTTAACAGCTGCGAATTCTTCGTCCGTAATCTTTCGGCCTTTTTCGTAGGTGCCAGCATCGAGTTCCGCATGGACCGTAAGGCCCGACTCGGTCGTTGTGGAGCCAATGAGGTTCACCACGATCTCATAGGTCTCCAATGGTTGGCCACGCCAATTGCGGGTCACGTGGCAAAACAAGCGATGCTCGATCTTGTTCCATTTGCTGGTGCCGGGTGGGAAATGGCACACCTCGATCTCCAACCCGGTTTCGTTGCTGAGGCCTTGCAGTTCGACTTTCCAAAGGCGATTTCGGCTACTGTTACTGCCGCCGCTGTCGGCCGTGATCAGCAAACGTCGGGCTTCCGGGTGGCGGCGACGGCCCAGACGTTTCCACCAGGCCCGAATCGTCTCGACGGCGAATTCGGCCGTGTCGCTGCTCACGCCGACACTCACCCACGCTTCGTTATGGGACAGATCGTAGACTCCGTACGGAACCGCCTTCCCTTTTCGCGGATCGGGGAAGTCGTGGACATCGACTTCGCGCGGCTGGCCTTTGGGTCGCAACTCTTGCCCCGGGTTCTTCAGATTTCCCAGAGTTTCCTTCTTCTTGGTGTCGACCGAGATCGCCGGTTGTCCCTGCCGCTGCTGCGCCTTCACCCGGCGATTGATGTGGTGAAACTGCGCGTCGCGGTCGGGATGCGACTGCCCTTCACGCGTCTTGCGATTGGCTTGCAAACTGTAGCCGGCCGCCTTGAGCAAGTGCCGCACGGTGGTCGGCCCCACCGCGTGTCCCTGAGCCGTCAGTTCTTTCGCAAGACGCCGCGTACTCTTGCAGGTCCACCGCAGGGGCGATTGCGGATCCCCACGACTGTCGGATTCAACCAGATGCTCCAAGCTCACTCTGACGTACGGGTCAATGACATCGACGCGCTTTCGCCCCGCTCCTTGCCGACGTTCCCGGCTGCCAGGCGGCGCCAAGCCACTATTGAGTTCACGGATGCCGCGTCGAATCGTACTGTGTGCCAAGCCCGTCGCTTCACTCACGGCGGTAATGCCACCGCGACCCAACGAAATTGCCTCCACTGCCGCCCAACGCCGGCGCGTGAACTCCGACAACTCATCGTGGAGTCCTCGGTATTTGGTTTCAATCCATTGAACAATGCGCCCATCCATAATGGGCGCAATTCTGTAAAATCCCAACAGCTGCTGTCAAGGCCACTTTCGAGCACTTATTTACGCGCAGCGCCTAACTTCGCCGCATTCCCGGCCCGCCGCCTACAATCCCAGGATGCCACGCCACGCTTACCTACACGCAGCACTGCTCGCCGCCGCTATCACCAAAGGTTGGACCCATTGGGTCTTGCCCCCCCCTCCGGCAAGTGCTCTGGTGCAATTTCTGAGCGAAAGCCCCACGTCGACCGCAACCTGATTTCTCGCTTGGCGGACTGGAACGGGGGTAACTGCGACGTAGTGCGGATTGCCACGACCTATACCTCCGGTCGCCGGTGACGGCCCGCGTGGACCTCAAAAAGCTGGCGGCGGTCGGTGAGAAGAAAGCGACCTGGCTGATCCAATCCTAGCCGAGCGGACGACCGGCTATGTCGTGGGCGGCATCAGTCCGCTCGGCGGGCGCAAGAAGTTGCCTACCGCCGATTCTTGAGATAGTAGTAAGGGTAATCCACGTTTTCTTTGATGTAGTCCCAGGTCCCGCCCTTGATTTTCGTACGGCCAATATCGAACAAGTCCCGCCAGGGATTCTTTCGGCCCCCAACAGCGTCGACAGCCATCATTGCGGCCAAAGTCCCAAAAGTCATACCGTTAGTTGGGCCTCCTCCTGCAATGGCTGGTCGTCCGCTGGTTCCTTGTCCCACGGACCATGCAAATATCCCGGCACCCAGCCGAAGCCGCAGTCTATCTTATCTTCCTCAATGATGGAGTGGATCTGTTCGATGGCGGCACGGGCTGCGTCCCAGGTGGCCTGGGCATGGTCGCGTCCGAAATCCTTGACATGCTGACGCAGACGCTTGTCGGTCACATAAGTGAGGTGGGCCGTGGTGTGGCCGGTGTCCACCTTCGCACAGCGATCTCGTTCGACAAGAGCTACGGTATAGTCCGCCTTTTCGAGTAAATAGGCAGCTGTCACGCCCGTGATGCCCCCGCCGGCGATCGCAACGTCAACTTTCACGTCGGCAGCCAATTTGGCGAATCGCGGGAATGTGCTGCTGGCTATCCAGTAAGATTTCTTGGCCATCGGGAGCCTCTTCACGGGTGCAAGGCGCCGGCTCGGCGCCGCACCGTCCGAGCTGGCACCGCTTGGCAGCACGCAAAAACAAACGCGTGCCCGGGGCATTCTGTCTGGCACCCGTTCGAGCGCTTTTCAACTGACCAATCAATCACTCTTTTGCGAGTTTTTTCACAATAACCTTAAGTCTGGTACCTTGGAAGCGCGACCGTTTCCTGGCCTTCGCTTCCTCTTCGTTAACGATCTCATAGATGTCGATTTTCGACCCCTTCGTTAGCTCTGCCAAGTTTATCTCCTTGCCTTCTCTATCTTCGATTTTGAGTGAGTAGAATTGCCCACTAAAAAATGAATTCAGATAAACTAGCTTCTTTTTGGCACCCTTGACCTTGATTTCAATCTGAAGATACCTGTCCTGCCCATCGCCTGGTTTTCCTCCTGGTCGCCCCCGTTTCTCCTCGATGCCGATTAGGGTCGCGTTCTCGTACATCAACTTCATCTTTGTCTTACGCTGAGGCTTCGGTGAATCGCCTACTCCTGAGACCGGCAGACCGCACGCCAAGGAAAAGGCCAGTGCGACCGCAAGACGATACGACATAATTAACCTCTCGTCTGGATTTGCGTTCGCAGTTGTCCGACAACGATTACCACGCGTCGTTGCTTACGGCTTCGACAGCGGAAACGACCGGATCGTACTCGGCTTCGCGGTCACCGGGTGCTGCTGGCCGCGGGTCAACTCCTTGACGCGATCGGTGACGTACACATCCAGGTGAGTCAGGTAAACGGCGCCATCGCTGCTCTTATGACCCTTGCCGGCGAGGCCTTCGACCACGGCGAGCGTAAACGTGCCCATGCGGAATTCGTTGTTTTCCAGCGAGACCTCCCGGCCTGTCGACGACGACATGACAACCAGGCCGCTCTCGTCGGTCACCAGGTCGCGGACCAAGTCGTCGGTCAGCCCGCTGATATTCTTCTTCTTGGGCCCATCGAAGCCGCCGGAGTGGCAGGCGTCGAGCAGGGTGAGTACCTTGCCGGGCAGAGCGACCAAAAGTTTCTTGAGGTGGTCGGCGGGAACGCTGGTGCTTGTCAAGTCGGCGGTGTCAGCGTCGACGGGAAGGAAGTAGAGGCTGCCGTCGGCATCTTTTTCGCCGTGGCCAGAGAAGGAGATGACAGCGTAGTCGCGCTGCGTCAACTCCTGTCGCAGCCAGTTCATGCCTTTGAGGATGTTGCCGCGGGTGGCCTGGTCGTCCGTGATGACCTTGACCTCGATCTTGCGGAAGAGCGGCTTGCCGTGCGTCTTGAAGGCGTTGGCCAATGCTACGGCGTCCTTGGCGGCAAAGTTGAGCCGCAGCTTTTCATCGCGGTATTTGGCCACGCCGATGGCGAGAACGTATAGATTGGGGCGGGCGATATCGGAATCGTCGTTGCCACCCGTGTAGATCACCTCGACTTCGCTGGACTGCCCTTGGCTGACGGTGCTGTCGGCGAGCACTTGCAGACGGTGCTTGCCCGGAGTGAGGGTTACCGTCCAAGACGCGCTGGCTTGGCCAACTTTTGGTGGTGAGATTCGTTTGATCCCGGCCGCGCCTTGAAACGGTCTGCCGTCGATAAGCAGACGAAGAGTCGTCACCGGACGCTCGCCGACGCTTTGCACTTCGGCCCTGACTTCGATCTCGGGCTTGCTCAAGCGTTCGCCGCTCGTGGACGGCGCGGTGATTCTGACTTTCGGCGGCAAGATCTTTGCGACCTCCGTGCGTTCCGTCTGCTTGCCCCGGGCCGCATCCGCGAGGGCGAGCGCCTTCTCGACGCTGCCGGTTTCAACGATGCGCTGGATCACGTCGGGCCGGTACAGGGTCTTGCGAAACTTGTCGGCGGGGTAAAAGGATGCCATCTTGTCGCGGCCGTTGTTAACGTGCCAGCCCATGAGCTTTTCCCCGCCGGGTGAAGCCGCGTAGTATCCTTCTGGCGTCCAGGCGATCCAGTCGTCACCGGCGAAGAAGAGGGAGAGCCGAGGCTCGTCGCTGTTCGAGGTAACAGGCCAAACCACCGGTGTCATTAAACAAGGCGGCGAAACCATCTCCAAACTTGAGTTGACCTATAAGTACGATAAAATCTGTTGCTTCACCTGGCTGTCAGGCGACGGCGCGGTCATTGGAGGTTATAACGGGCTTTATCTTTTCGACACCCGCACGGGCAAGCGGATCCGCGGATTCCATGGCCACACAGGAGTCATATGGGCAGCGGCCCCATCGCCCAGTGGCGCCCTGCTGCTCTCCGCTTCCGATGACCAGACTCTGCGCATCTGGAACCTGGATCACGAGGACCCGCCGCATGGCGCCCTTGTCTATCGGTACCTCAAGGAGCGCTCGCCCGCCGCACTGGCCAAGGTCGTCGACCTGCTCAAGAAGCACCCTGACCATGCCGATCGGTTCCACGACAAGGTGAACGCCGAGAAGGTGCAGGACGACGAGCGGGATTTGTGTCTGTTCATGCTGGCCGCCCAGTGGGCGGATGAAGTGCGGAAGACGAAGGCCGACCGGCCGAAGTGGCACTATGTCAATTACCCGCTGACGTTCCCCCCAGGCTCGACCCCGACGAAAGAGCCCGACGGCGAGAGCATCTTGCGAGCGCTGTCCACCAACCTGGAAACGCTCAAGGGCACAGCCGACGACGCCGAGAAGGCGATTGCCCTTGACCTGGTTGTTTCACCTGGTCGGCGACCTGCACCAGCCCTTGCACACGGTCGCCCTGTTCAGCACGAATTACCCGAACGGCGACAAGGGCGGAAACTTGTTGATGGTGCGTGCGAAGTCGCGCAACAAGCCGATCAAGCTGCACCAGATATGGGATGATTTCTTGGGCAGCAAAAGCGACTTCCGCGACGTGCGGAACGTGGCTATCAAGCTGGCCAACCGCGAGGACCTGGCAGCCGACAAGATGGACGAGCTGAAGGCGGTAGGCTTCGACCGGTGGGCACTGGAAAGCGTCGAGATTGCCAAGCAGCGTTTACATGAACGGCGGGCTGAAGGGCAGCACCAGCACCGACTAAGCCCCGGTCGTGCCCGATGGATACCTGACAACGGGCAAGGCCACGGCCGAGCGGCGGATTGTTGTGGCGGCCCATCGACTGGCCCGACTACTCGAGGACGCCACGAAGCCCGAGGCGCCAGTAGCCATTACGTCGCCGATACCACCAGAACCAGCACGCCCTGAGGCCGGAACGGGCCCATCTGCCCCAAAGGCGGACGATAAGCAAGTTGCCCCGGTCCCGCCGACACCGGAACAGACGCCGGCCACCGAGGCGCCGAAATCGATGGCGCCTGTCGTCGTGTTGTGCGTGGTCGGCGGGATCCTGGTAGTCGGAGCTGTGTTGGCGTGGTTCGCGTTCAGGGGCGAAAAGCAGAAGAACGCGCCGACCCGGCGGACGTCTACGAAGCGGCGGCCGAGTGCCAGAGACTCTGGCCGGTAATCGAGGTGCGTGCTTTGTCAAATGAAATCGTCCAGGCTTCAGTAGGGCTGCCGGGCCAGGGGGAGCCACGCAACGAAGTCAGAATGAAAACCTAAGGGTGGTAGTTTCCAGCCGATCCGGTAGCGGCGGACTCGCCTCAGAGTGCTATGCACAGGACAAAAGCGCCACCTACGGCCCCGACAACCGGCAAAATCGACACAATCGTTAGACCAGGCAATTACCATTGCACATTGTCAAATACTGGGGATATGCGAGTGTCCATGCGAAAGAGGATCCGGGCCTAGGGATTAGGTAGCACTTCAGAATGCCACCTTTCCACAAGCCCAGGAGGTCGTCATGTTGCTGACGACTCAGCAGCCCCCGTTGCACGGTGTCGTGTTGCTGGTCGAGAATGACCAGAATACCCGTCGCATCGCTCGGCACGTGCTCAGTGATTTGGGCCTGTATTACTTTCAGGCCGCCGACGGCAACGAGGCGATGTCGCTCGCCAGGAACGCTGGCACAATCGACTTGCTCGTGGCCGATCTGTTACTCCCGCACATGGGAGGTTGGCTTTTGGCCAACGCGCTTCGGGAAATGCAACCCGACCTCAAGGTCCTCTATATCACCGGCAGTCCGCACGAACTTGCGCAGCTTTTCGTCCCCGAAGGCGCCGCCTTCATCGTCAAGCCATTTCTACCGCCCACGTTCGAAGCAAAGGTGCGAGAACAGTTCAGCCGAACACCCGCGACTGGGGAAAGGTAGGTCTTCAGGACGGGTTGCCCCCTACCGTGCAATCACCTCGGCAACCTTGTCGACGCTTTACAGCGACTCCGACGGGGCCGCGAGCATGGCCCGCAACCACTGTTCCACGACTGGATCGGCAGTATTTTGCGAGGCGATTGGCAGAACGCGGGCAAGCGGGTCGGCGGCCTGGCTGGTGGAGGGTTGCTGCTGCATGGCGCGGCTCCGGTTGGGAGCCAGGGCGATTCCATGCGGTGTATTTAATTGTCCCCATTATCCTGATGATCGGAACTCCGGGCACTGGCAGACTTTGCCGCCGCTGGGAGAACCAGAGTATTAGTAACTCAACCAAAAACAGCTCCAGAAAAACTGAAAGCGGGTAGAAGAACCAGGCAAGATGGCGCATCAGCGAAACCATCGCAGCTCCTGTCGATCCCGTGGAAAGCGATTCGCGCGGGGTCGAACAGTCAACCAACTGCAATCGTTTCGCCAGAATGAGATTGTGGATAAATCCCGTCGGACACGAGAGCGTCAAGCTAGGCCGTCCGGCTCTTCGACCGAGAATCCTCCACCAATTGTCGATTTTACAAGGTCCCAAGTTGAAAGCCGGCGCCACCACCCTTGTTGGATATTGCTGGATTGGAAATTCTGCGAAGTACCCGTCGGCGGTACAGTTGCATGGCCGGTCGCCAGACGAGCCGGTTCGAACAAGAAATCCGGCGAATATCCGCTCAATTGGTACCGCCCGCGACAAAGGCAATCGGGACGGCACCTCTCGTCAAACTCACCCCGTTTTAACATTCTGGCCTGACCGTCATACCTTCGGCGGTTTCAAACGAGCCACCGGAATGGCTGGCCGTTGATTTGGTCAACTGGCCCCACATTTGCCGTAACAGCCCAGCAGCACCGGTTGGTCTCGACCATGCCAAGCAAGGAGGACTGCAATGGCAATGAAAAAATCCGGATGCGTTATGCCCGTCGCTTCCGTCGTCTTTAGCAGCGTGTTTTGTCCTGTCCTGGTGCAAATTATCACGAACACTTACAAGGGCGATGATAACGCACGGCCCAGCGCCGTTGCGGTGACAGGGGCCTGGTCACGCCCAAAGCCGACTACCTGGACTCCCGGCGAAGAATCGGTCATTGCGCGCGGAGCTGGTTCTACGCCCGAGGCAGCCTGGGACGACGCGGTCATGAATGGCTTGCAAACGGCCATTCTCAAGCAACTGGAGGCTCAAGCATTCTCCGGGGATAGCAGCAGGGCTTGCGACGCGATCATTCAAAGCAACAGAGCCCTGGTCACTCGATGCGTTGATTTGGACTGCACAGCCGATACCGGCTTCTGGCGGAGAAAAGTTGCCGTGTACGTGGACCGGCGGGCGCTGCTGGCAAAACTACCCGCAAGCAAGGGTACAATATCGACTGGGGATCGCGATTGCAAGAAAATTGGCGGCCGACGTATCGAGCTTTTACGACCCGTTCAGGTCAACTAATGCAAACTCGACTTCCGCCCACTGTCGGCCGCAAATGTTTCAGTGATTGCATCAGCACAACTTCAAGCATCGTCCAACCGGCTTCGAGCAGCGATCTGAGTGCGGTCCCTGAAGCCTCTCCAGAAAGGTTTCGATTCCCCGACATTCTTTTTGAAAACCCGGACAAGGCACGACTGTCATTGGCAATTCAAACGGGTCCACCGCTCAAGCTAGAATGCGGAGAACTCAGTCGAATTGGCACCAGATTCGCGGCCCTGTCCTGCGTAAACCCAACGCATGTCTTAGGTTGCGAGAGGAGTTTTCTCGCGGAGGTGTCAAAATGTCGCGAATATTAGTTGTGGATCAGTGCGTCGAAACCTGCCAACTGCTGAGTTCCTTCTTGGAGCAGGTTGGCCATCAAGTCGCTGTTGCAGATAATGCAGGTGACGCGCTCGTAAAATTGAGGAGCGGTTATCGTCCCGCCGTAATTTTGTTGGATTTGAAGGCGCCACTATTGAACGGAGATCAGTTCCTTAAGATTCGCGAAAAGGACCCGACGCTGAAATCGATTCCGGTACTTGTTACCTCAGGCTCAGCCGAGCGCAAGGACGTGAGCGCCTCTTTCAGACTGACTGATTGTCTGGCGAGACCGATTGGGATACTGCGGTTGTTTGATATGATCCGAAATGTCGCGAGTAACGATCACTGTGCGCGAACAATAGGTCCATGACCTTGTGGATTCCGGCTACTGCCAACCCAGTTGCGTGGATGGCGTCGATGCGGGAAAGCCAAGTCGGAGATCATAGCTACTTTGGCGGGCAACGCGCTGCCGACTGGACCGACGGCTACGATTGCGCAGCCGGTGCCCACGGTTGGCCCGCGCCATGCTTGCCCCGTGGAACATTGCAAACATGGCGGTTTCGATCTCGCGACGATCATCGTGCAGATCGTCGCGGCCCTCCTGAGCGACTCCAGGGCGAACCGTACAATCGACGAGCAAGTCAAAAGGGTGTGTGAAGGCTCCATTCCCGTGAAGGATCATCCGGACGTGAAATGCACGCAGCCCTTCACCGTGCGGTTTCGCGGCACGCTGAAACGTCCATGAGGTTCGTCGTGCCGTAAACTTGGTTGCCCACCGCTGGCATTAGCCCGTCCGATGCCCAAGCCCAAAGATGAGAGTCCGCGAACTCGTGAAGGTGACCGCCCACGGGAGAATCGAGGCGCGGAAGAGCCCCGAAAGCCTGATTCCGTCAAACCCGACCAGACGACGGTGGACTTTCAGCAGCGGGCTGGTCTGGCAAGGTTATTGTTGAAGTAAACAGGCTGGAAAGGAACATGCTCGTCATCCTCCCTTTTGAGTTGCCCAACTCACCACGCATATTGCGTGCCAACCACTCGGCGGGCGGACTCTTCGTTCGCTCTTAGACCTTGCCACGGTGGAATCGTCAGATGTCGCTCACGTTTGCTTTTTTTAGTCACCGCCGAGGAAGGGCGGAGAAACCAGCAAAAGCGTTACGGTCGGACCTTTCCCTTGCAGGAAGATCATTGTCTGATGCCTTTGCGTGAGTTGCAGGCATGACGTATGCTTCTCACTAAGCTGAGAACCCAGCAGCATGGAGTTCAATCATGATTGCCACTTTTCATGATCCTTCCAAGATCGACAACGAACATTCTCCCCGTATTCTCGTGGTGGATGACAACCGGGATGCCGTGGAAACGATGGCGCTGGTGTTGAGCCTAACGGGATATACGGTCGAGATCGCCTTCAGCGGATCAGAAGCTCTGGATACCGCCGAGAAAATGCGTCCCGACGTGATCCTTATGGACATCAGAATGCCGGGAATGGATGGATGGGAAGTTGCGCAGCAAGTGCGATGGATGAAGTTGCAGCCTCCTCCTGTGCTGGTGGCAATTACCGGGTCCGACCGTGAAGAGGATCGCCAGCACAGCTTAGAGGCGGGCTTTGACTATCATCTCATAAAGCCCGCCAATCCCTTGGAGATTGAAAGAATTTTGAGAAAGCAGATCGTGCCGAGAAATGAGTGAACGATTCCCCCGGCTCACTACCTCTCGTACTTTTCCTGATGTTCTTTCTTCAGACGGACATATTTCTGGTGCTGGCGGGCAGTAAGGTAACGCTCATAGAAGACTGCCGCCGCTGCCGCTTTTTCAGCATCTTCCGTCCTGGGCAGCAACTCGCCGGTCTTCTTGCCGTATTTGCGACCGCCCTTATGGTTGGCGTACCGCCTCGCACGGGTCCAGCCCATTTGGAGAAATTTGCGGGCCATGTCTGCACCGGGAAATTCACCCGTCTTCAGGTAGGCCAAGAACATCCTGTAAATCTTTGCTGACGACCTTTTCGCCTCGGCGACCGTCTTGAATCTCCAAGTGCGGGAGGATTTCGCTCTTGTAAGGCTCGGCCAGTAGCACGCCCTGTTCGCCTTTGCCGATGCGGTATAACTGCGTGCCAACCATGGCCGCCAATGGAGCGTTCCTGGCCACATCGGGGCGCTCGGTTTAGCATCGCGCACAAGGGTAGTTGGCATCCGCCAAGACGTTTGGACCGAGCCTTACCGAGAAGGAAGGTCCGCATGTTCTGCTAGAACACACATCACGGAAAAAGCGACCACCATCTCGACAAAGGATACGCGTCGTCGCAAATGCAGGGTTCGTTGACGGTAACCATGCACCGACAACTAGCAACCTGTTCGGGGAGGACCGCCACGCAACTCACACTCCGGACACATCGTGCAGCTTCCAGACTCCAGGCATCTAGCGCAAAAATAGCATTTGTTGCCGCAAATGCAGTTGCAGCCCCATAGTTCCTCGTTACTTCCGCATCTCGCACAAGTAATTCGTACCAGGGTCGTGCATTTCCGGAACTCTCGCTTAAACTCAAGCTTTCGTTCCTTTTTCCAGCTTTTTGGAATTCGAAATTGAAAATAGTGACCTCGTCGGAGAGAATTTCAGGCTCAATACCGTAAGACGTGAGAAAGCGTAGGCCTGATTGAAAGCCGTTGCAATCACTTTCAGGGCAACAAACGCGGAGCTTCATTTATATTTCCTTCCGGGAATGGTCGCGCCGAGCACGCAAAAGAGTATTGTGCCCCCTACGAATTTCTTGCCGCTTTTCGGGCGGGAATGGGTAGGGTTATTCGTCTCCTCGACACCAAAAGATAGCCACACACTTCGAGCGTGCAGCGGACTGCTTGGCGGTCGGCACGGGCATGGTCCAGGTGCGACCACAGCGGGTCGGTACCGGCGGTTGGTCTTCCGCACGGTACGCTTGCCCTTGCGGCGGGGCAGCGTTGCTCCGGACAAGTCCACCGGACTATGGACGAACACGAAAACTCCGTCAAATAAACTGCGGATTTTACTTGGCGCAGCCGGCGGCCTGGGCTAAAAGACAATTGTTCCCTTCGGGGAGCAAGGCTGGCCGCGTGACTGGGCGACGCGCGGCTGGCCTTTTTTGTTTCGCATCTCTTGCTCGATAATTCTTGGTGGACATCACCTTCGCCTTCCACTGCTGACTTTTAGCCCGCAAACCCGGTGAGCGACAATCGACGGTCCACACCACCGTAGAGGCACTCGCCATCTTATAGGTCTAGCTGCATGTGGCCGTGTCGGGCGACGACCACCATCTCCCACTCGCCGCGTCCGACTTCATCCTTCACCACTGGACGGACGGTCGCGGTCGCCGACTGCTGTGGTACCACCGCTAGGACTACTGGGCCCACGATGGACGGAGGTGATCAACGTCCGAGCCCGAGCGAGTCCGGGCCGTCCCAGGGCAGCCGTCGGGAGGCGATTGATAAACCTGTTGATGGGCTGACGGTACTGGGTCCCTGGACCGTCTTCTGCGCCTCGATGCCGCCTCTCGCTTCCCGGGCGTCGCGCAGGGTCATTCCTCGGTCGACCGAGCAGCGCACGCGATCGCGCCTGGCAGCCGAGGATGCCCGCTTCCGGCACTTCTGTACCTGGAGCCCGCAAAAGTTGTTCCCAGTTGTCACAACGGCCCCGCTGCCGCGAACAAGAAGGTGTCGCGGGCAGCAATGGGCGGCCCGAAAGAACTATGGCACGACGCCTGGCGAAGTACCTAGAGCATCCAACCTGCCACCGTTCGGCAAGACTTCCAGGTGCAAGCGGGCGGCACATTTCGGAGAAGTACGATGAACGAGTTCAACAACGGTTTCAGCGAGGTGTCGATGGAAGAACTGGATCAGATTGAGGGGGGCGCCGCGGTTGCCGCGGCGGGAGCGGTAGCATTTTGTGTCGGCCTCGTCCTCGGTTTTACTGCGGAAAAGATGGTCACCCTCGGACCTGTGGTCAAAGAATTTCCGTAACCGTCCACCCTCACAGTAGGAGCTTAGGAGGTTGTCGGTTGTCGCGGCGGGCTTTCAAGGAGGTCGACCACGACCGCCGAAGGCAACTCCACGAACGCAGGGCTGCTCGAACTCGGGTGGCCGGCAGTCCCTTCGGCCCGGTCCTTCAAGGTGTAGTAATCGAGCCCGAGCACCGCGGCGGTGCGACTGACGCCATGCCTGTTCACCAGCCGGACGGCCAGCGCCCAAAGCCGCCGCGGAATCCGCCCCCCCGCTTGCCGCCACCCACGCCAAGCTTGAAACCGGCTCCGCGCCCGCTCCAAATCCTTCGGCAATTGCCCACGCTTATCGGGATCCTGGTGGCCGTCGAGCCGGCCGATTTTCGCCGAGGCATCGATGGCCTGGCGCGGCTTTGCCAGGAAACACTTCGACAAGATACGTTCGCCGGCGCGGTCTTCGTATTCCGCAATCGCAAAGGGACGGCGCTGAAGGTGCTCACCTACGATGGCCAAGGGTTTTGGCTTTGCCACAAGCGGCTCTCCCAGGGCCGTTTCCCGTGGTGGCCCTCTGCCGCGGAAGGCGGCGCCCAGCGGTTGGCCGCCCACCAACTGTCGGTGTTGCTCGCGGCCGGCGATCCGACGCGAACGGGCGCGGCTGCGGACTGGCGTCCGGTGGGCCCGCTGACTTGACCCTGCCTCAATCTGCACTTGCCTGCTTGCGGAAACCTTGCTCCATTATTCTCTATTCCAAGATGAGATGCCGGCCTCACGGAAGCGGCCGGTGCAGCGCGCTCTTTTGCCGGTTGTCGCACGATGCGAAACGCGCCGGAGATTGTCGAAGTGAACGGCACGCAACTGGAGGATGTCCTGCGCCGCGTCGAGCAAGCGCTCGACGCGAAAGACTCCGCGCTGATTCGCGCGGTCTTTCAGTCGTACGTCTACGTGGCCGACCTGGTGGAAGACAAGAACACCTCGATTCGCCGGCTGCGCAAGCTGTTCTTTGGGGCCAGCACGGAGAAGACCGACGCCGTGGTGGGGCGCCAAACCGAGAAGCCAGACGCAACTCCGCAGCGTAGCGCCGCGGCAGACACCGCGTTAGCTGCCGGCGAAGCGGACACCGGCGAAGCGGCTGAAGCGGACGCGACACCTGCCGCCCCGGGTCACGGGCGCAACGGCGCCGACGCTTACGGTGGTGCCGAGCGGGTGGACGTTCCGCATCCGTCGCTCGCGGCCGGCGACCCGTGTCCCGCTTGCGGTCAGGGCACCGTCTACGAGAAGGCCCCGGGCGCGTTGGTGCGGATCACCGGGCAACCGCCGCTGGCGGCGAAGATTTACCAGTTGCAAAAACTGCGCTGCCATCTGTGCGGCCAGGTGTTTACCGCCGCGGCGCCCGCAGAGACGGGCAGCCACAAGTACGCTGCCACGGCCGGCAGCATGATCGGGCTCTTGAAATACGGCAGCGGACTCCCGTTCAACCGCCTCGAAGGCCTGCAGGGGCATCTGGAGATTCCTCTGCCGGCCTCAACCCAGTGGGACATCGTGGAGGCGGTCGCCGCCAACCTCGCGCCGGCCTTTGCGGAGTTGATCCGGCAGGCGGCCCAAGGCGACGTGCTGCACAACGATGACACCACGGTCAAGTTGCAGACGATTCTGGCCCATTGCCTGGCCCACGCCCGGCGGCGGTTCGTCGACGTGTACGATCGTTTTCCCGAGCAGTGCCGCTACCTTCTCGAAGCGCTTGCCGTGGTTTATCGCAACGATGCCATCGCCCGGGAGCGCCAGCTATCACCCGAGGCCCGGCTGCAATTGCACCAGCAAGAGAGCCAGCCGAGACACCCACTCGAAGCATAAGGAACGAAGCACCTAGAAATCTATGTTGATGGGGGCGATGGACCAGTTCCGCAATCTACGTTTGAAGCAAAAGGGGAGTCAGGATGTCTTGACAATTCCAATTTGAATTCGCAACTTGAAATGAGCCTCAAGAGCGAATCAATTTCATTTGCTGACCGCCGAGCAAATGTTATTCTTCATTTCCAAAACATTGGACCGATTGCGCAAAAGATACCATATAAGGAACTCTTTTTTGGACTTGCGCTACTAGATAGTAAGGGGAAGCAGATTGGAGGTGGATTGAGCTCAATTAGTTCACCCGACCTAGTGCTTGAAAACCGTTCGACTATCTATCCATTTTATGTCTCGCTTCCCTCAGTACAAGTCGGGTCAAAGTACTATTTGTTAATCAAAATCCGTAACTTGGCGGGAATGGTCGAACTTACGGTTACACAATAGTCTGTTCCCTCGATTTGCAATATCCGCCAGGCAGTTCCGCGGCTGTCTGGCGTTTCTATGCGCCGTCAACACGGAGTTTTTGCAGCTGACTAAGCAGGAACACCATCGCTCCCCCGTAGGTGCATATCAGCCAATTCGGTTAGGCCGTTCTCAGCTCCTCTTGGCCAGGCTCCTGGGTAACCGAACAAATCGAGTTATGGTATCGTTTTTGCTTTCCGATAATGGCATTTCAGGAGGGAATCTGCCATGTTGGACGACGATGCAATCGCGGAGCAGTGGGTTTCCATTGACCCTGTGGTATATGAGACATTTCATTTCGACTTGAGCCACTCGCCGTATCTGTATGCAGCTGAACAACTAGAAGCCACGTCGTTGCCCAATGGTGAAACATTTGCGGTGACGACTAATGTTATAAACATAGTAAAGTAAAATTATTGTGTCGCCTCAAATCGCCGACATAGAAAACGAAAGCATGCTGCACCTCGTCTGATATCCGTATGCTGTCACACGAAACTCTCCAGCCCTTTCAGGAAAGCTCGCATGTCCCACACTCCCTCCCGTGTCTGTCTGATTCTGTTGGCTTTTTTGACCATTCTCGTGGTCGCTGCCGTCCGACAGGAGCAATGGTTCCCCACCGAAGTGCCCGACACTGCCGAAGAAGTGGGTGAGGCGGTCGCCCCTCGCCTGAATCTTCTGACGACGGAGACCTACGGCACGGACAGCCTATTCTTAAGTCGGGAGCCCATTTCCTGGAATCAGAGATGTAACTTGAATCGGATGTCGCCGAAGTTTGCACAGGCGTCGGAGGGAGTCGTTAGGGTGCAATTACTCGACGATTACGGCCTTGCCCTCCACGCTGGCGAAGTGCCAAACGAGGCTTGCCGGCTATATGGCCAGGTCTGCTTGACGGGAGACCCGGTTCTTATCAGGCAAATCCTTGGGGAGCTACCTGGGCAATCCGTTTTAGATGATTAGCGACGTCGTCCCAATTGCTGAACGGCTTTCGAAAAACGGGCTCAGGCAGATTAAGGACATCGTCAGGAGCAGACGCGCTCATGAAGCAACAAGGCAGCTGCGCGTTAATGCTTCGTAGTGCAACGAGTGTGTCGAGCCCGTCCATTTGGCCGTCAAGGTTAAGGTCCAAGAGTACCGCTGAGACAGTTTCTGCATTCGCTCGATAAAGCTCGACGGCTTCTTCGCCATTCGCAGCCAACACAGGGCGAAGCCCCAGTTTGGGCAGAATACCCTCGAACATTCGCCGGGTCATACGATTATCTTCGACAACCAGGATGGAAATCATAGCAAACTGCCGTTAGGTAAGTACTTCGATGCGAGTGACTGTAGTATCGTGTTCAGACGTGATTTTGGCAAGCTATTCGGCTCAGATGTCCCGCCAACTCATCCCAGTCTCTAAAAGGTTTGCGGAAAACAGGTTCCGGCAATTCGACGTTATCCGCTCCGACGGAGCCGCTCATAAAACAGCACGGCAAGTCCGAATTGATTTCTCGTAAGGCGAGAAACGTTTGATATCCGCTCAAGTCGCCGGCCATTTGAACGTCAAGAAGTGCAACCGAAATCGAGTCGTTCAGTCGATAGATTTCGACCGCTTCTGTGTCACTGGCGGCCAAAACGACTCGGAAGCCCAGCTTGGCGAGCATTGCGCCGAGCATTCGTCGCATCATCAGGCTGTCGTCGACGACAAGAATGGTGTTCAAGGCCGGTCCTCCGCGAGGAGGGATAAGAAATTATCGGCCTGAATGGAGGATATTGCAAGAAAAATCAACACTTTCCCAGCACCAAATCCACGACCCAGCAGCCCCGCACATGTTCCGCTGGCAAGCGACAATGGTTCAAAATGTCGCTGTTGGTGCATCCAGCTTCTTCGAGGGCGTCGGCGCCCAATCGACACAGGTGCGAGCCGGGTTTTGCATTGCTGCCACTCGCGGAGGAACTTGAGGTAGTTGATCCAGGGTCGTGCCATCATCGCCGGCTCGGTGCCGGACAGAATGCCGCCCGGAAAGCTGAATCCGTCGGGGGTGCGCGTCGCTATGATCCGGACCGGTGTTGTGATGGATAAGGAGGGGGGAGCTTTGGCGAAACTGTTGCCTCCTTTCCGGTCTTTCATGGGCGGCCCTGTCGTGCGATGCGCGTCGAGATTAACATAATGCGTACGCTGGACGGTCCCAGCTCTTCGATTCGCTTTCTGATCTCTCGACGGATGACGTGAGCAAGACGGTGACCATTCGTGGCGAGCCTCACACCGTCCCCCGGCGATTCAGCGATCGTTGGCGCACTGCGGCTACCATGTCGGCCAGATCATGCTGATTGCGCGGATTCTGGCCGGCGAGCACTGGAGCACGATCACCATCCCTCGTGGCGCTTCGGCGAGCTTCAATCAGCGCGTGTGGGGCAAGGAACAATATCAGCCAACCACGCCGGAAACGAAGTGACGCACAGTCCTGCTTATCGCATCGGTTCGAGCGAAAGTGTCCGCGATCGGGGAGTAATTGTGATGCGTGGAATGGTCAGTAGACCGACCGCATCGGGACGAAGCGTGCCGGATTGCAGGGTCTTTTCACCTTCGGTCAATCGCCAGAGATACTCCTTCTTGTTTTCCACCTTGAACTTTTGCAGCCGGCGCGGTGTCACGTCGGTTACCGATTTCTCGGGCACCGCAAATGGACGAGTCCCGGCCGATACCTCCTTGGCATCTACCAGGAACAACTCCATCTGAAATCGCGTCGGTTCGTCAGTTAAGTTCTTCCAGCGGAAATAGGCGTTGATCTGCCCCGTCTGGTCTGGAGCCGTGCTTTTGAAGCCCGGATACTTTTGATCGGTACTGGCATTGGTGAAGGCGGGGTAGGCTTGATCTTTACGAATTGACAACCAGGGAAATTTTACGGCGGCGGGGTTGGTCGACTCCCACTTGGTAGTGTGCCCAATCGGCGCCCAGCAGTACACCATGAGATGCCGGCCGTCCTGCATGGCCTGGATTAGGTTCTCCTGATTTCGAGCCCAGCCGTCGGTCTGGGAAGAGAAGTTGACAAGCGGAGGTGGGTCGGGCAGACCGGCGCCAGCAACCCTCGCCAGGTAGTCGTCTGCACGAATCAACTTTCCTTGTGGCCCGGATCGCTTCACGATTTCCGGGAAGCGCATGCGATGCCAACCATGCTCCACCCCGGCGGGCACAAACACAAGCGCGGAGGCAAAGATGTCGCCGCGTGCCAGACCGAGGCCGAGCGTTCCGCTGCCCCCCATCGAGATTCCCCACAAGTAGATTCGATTGCGATCGACATTGTACTTGCGTGCGACCCATTCAATGGTTGCCAGCAAGCGATGCTCGGCCGGAGCATACGCGTTCACGAATTTCTTGGGGTTCTCGGCGATCTTGTGCCCACCGTGCCAGCGATCCTGCTCGCCGCCGATGCTGTGCAGGGCGACGGTAAGAAACTCCGGTCCAAAGCCGGGGAGGTCGGGGATCGACGGCTGAAACTCATTACCAGCACTGTGGAGGTAGACGAGCAAGGGTGGCTTTTCGGATGCCTTGGCCGGTTCGACGACCAGGAACGGTCGTTTGGGGGCGCCCGCGTCGTATCCCCATTCCTTGACCATCGCGTGTTCGTATCGGACGACCTTTCGGCCATTCTTCTCTGACGTGGAGACGATTTCTGCGGGAAAGTCGGCGGTCAGGGGCGGCATGGCAACGCGTTCCGCGAAACCGGAAATCGGTGTTGCGACAATCAACGAGAGAATCGTCAACAATCTCGAGATGTTTCGACGCATTGCAAATCGACCCTTAGCACGGCGTGCTGCCGTGATGCAGCACTACATTGAACCCTCGATCTCGACGGTCACAACGGCCGAGAACATCCTCGAACTGAGGACAAAAAGGGCCAGCCACGTGTCGCCCAATCACGCGGCCAGCCCCGTGTCGCCTTGTGGGCGACTCGTACATTCTCCAGTGAGCCCTGGCTCGCCGTCAAGGATTTTTTGGCCACGAAGGACGAAGTTTGTCGCCCTTGCGCAGACAAAGGATGACGCGGATGGCTTCTTCTCTCACCCCCGAGGACCGCATTCACGCTCGTGTTGACGCGTCCAATGGCGAAAAACGTCGAGGATGGGCGTCATTTGAATGTCCAAAAGGTTACGGAATCGCGGTCTTTGATATAGACGCCAGTGCTGGTCACGACCGGGTAGGCATACGTGCTTCCGTCCGCCACCTTGTAGCTCGCAACCTCCTTGAACCCCTCCCGCTCTGGCTTGAAGACCACCAGCTGTGCCGCTGGCGTGAGCGCAAACAGCACCGGCCCGGCTGCGACGATGGAACCGTATCCACCTCGTCCCCGACCACGACGACCGCCTTCTCCACCGCCACCGCCTCCGAGCTGTTGCGACCAGAGCCTCTTGCCCGTCTGGGTGTCGACGCAGAAGACTTCGCTCCGTTCGGAGAGGCCAAACAGCAGCCCGCCGTTGATGACTGGCGTATTGTAGATGACCGAAGTGTCAGGGGTTGACCACAACTCCTTGCCGATAACTTTGTCGCCCTGCCTTTCCAGCTTCACGGCCCGCGTCGGTTGACCCGACCCCGAACAGTAGAGCACCTGGCCTGCGACCGTTGGCGATGAGGCGTTGTAGCGGGTCGAGAAGTTCGTGCTCCAGATTTCTTTGCCATTCGCGAGGTTCACGGCCGAGATGGTGCCGGTTGTCTCCACCACGACCGCCTTCAGGCCGTCCAAGGTCAGTAGCGCGGGCGAGGCGTATTTCGTGCCGTCCGCGGACCACTGCCACTTCTCCTTGCCGTCAGCCAGGTCGTAGGCGATTACTGACCCACTGCGGTCCCCACCGACCTGGACCACGCAAAGCCCGTCTACCAGAAGCGGCGAAGACGAGGTCGAAAAGCCAGGCGGTCTCCCCGTGTTGTCGTTCCGCCAGACGATGGTACCCTTCTCGGCATCCAGGCAAGAAAGCGTGCCCTGTACCCCGAGCGTGACCACCTTACCCCCGGCAACGGCCGGTGATGACCGTGCGGCAGGAAAGCCCCGAGCGGGTCCACCTGCTGGCCGAGCCGCGTACTCATTCTTCCAGAGTTCCTTACCGCTGGTGGCGTCGAGACAGCGAATGATTTCCTTGTCGTCCTGATACCCGAAGGCGTACAGTTTGTCCCCCACCAACGCCGGTGTGGCCACCCCGTCCCCTACCTTGGTGGACCATTTCTTCATAAGTTCCTTCGGCCACGTCGTTGGAGGCGTGAAGTCCGCCACAACGGCGTCGCGGTTGATACCACGCCACTGGGGCCAGTCAGCGGCCATTGCGAAGAAAGTTGAGGCGAGCAGAATGACGAGGGATCGCGCCGCGAGCATGCGATTTCTCCAAGGAGTTACAGCGCAGACCGGAGCGCGCACGCGAGGGTCTCGGCTGACGCTGGTGCATAGCGGTTGATGTACAGGTGGCGAACCGCCGAGGAAAGAACCGTGGCTGTAAAGTCGTTATCGTGCCTTGGGCTGGAAAAGTTCGACCGGGTTGCCCGATGGATCATCCAGCAAGATTTGGGAACCGCCTGGCCCGTTCACGATGTCGTTGCGGAACTTTAGCCCGGCGTCGCGGAGTCGTTTGACCTCAGCGGCGAGATCGTCCACCTGGATATGAATACGGTTCCACCCACCGGGAATGGGCTCGCGACCATCGGGCATGGCTCGGCGCCCTGAACTCTCCTTGCCGCTGAGCAGAAGCCGCACACCATCCCGGGTGACGGAGGCGAAGGCGGGGCTAGTGTCCTGGTCGACGGCAAACCCCAGGTAAGTGGTGTAGAACTTCACGGCAGCGGGAACGTCGTCGATCATGTAGCGAATGGCGACTTTGGACATTGTCTTGCTCTCCTTCTGTGACCTCGGTCGCGGTCGCAATGCCACGTTCCTTGTCACGGCAATGCCCGCACTGGTCATTTAGCCGCATTTCGCCGTGGCAGTCAATTACTCGCGGCGGTCCGCCACGCCGACGCAGTATGCCGGGACGGATGAGGTCTAGTGCTTGCCAGCGACCATCGCCTCAACCCGACGCCTCATCCCTGACAGCCATTCGCGCGCCCCAGTCGCCGTGAAAACGGGGTCGATGAGCGCCTCATAGGCTAACCGAACCTCCGGCGTACGGCTGGCACCCGCCAGAGGCGAGCCAATCAGGCCTACCTCGCCGAGGTAAGGATTGCGCCGGCCATCCCGATCGTCGAGCCGTTCGAGGCGAAAGTCGCGAGGCGAGGACATTAGACGATCTCCAGGAAGGCGAATACCGGGGTTTGCGCGTTCATGCTATCGTAGCCAGCCGAAGCGGCCACGCCACATCCGACGCGAGCGATCCAGCTGGGTTTGGCAACCGGGATCGCGCTTTGGTCCGCCACATCGCGTCGCTGGGATCAACAGCACGTAGATTGGCGTTTTTCGTTGATGTTGGGCAAAATCGGAGTAACCTGGTCAGTTCTACCCGACGTTGGAGGATTGCTGTCGATGACCCAAGCCCTCAATGTTGCCGTTTGTGGAGGCGGTCGCGGCGGCACCGCTATCGCCGCCGATCTTTCATTTATGGGCTGCCAGATCCGGCTCTTTGAGCTGCCCCGCTTTGCCCGGTCGATTGAACCGATCGTTCAGCGCGGCGGCATTGAACTGACCGGCGACACGCAGTCCGGCCGGACAGGTTTTGCCCGCCTGCACATGGTAACTACCGACGCCGCCGAAGCGATTCGAGGAGCGAACCTGATCATGCTGCCGGTGCCGGCTTTCGGGCACCGGGCTTTTTTCGAGGCCATCGTCCCACACCTCGAACCCGGCCAGACAATCCTGGTTAACACCTGCTACTGGGCCTGCCTCCGTTTTGCGCCGATGCTCAAAAAGAGCGGCATTTTTGATCACATCACACTGGGGGAGGCGCTGATTCTGCCTTACGCTAGCAACGTGATCCAACCAGGCCAGACTTTCATTCATCGCACCAAGAAACAGGCAATCTCGATGTCCGCCTTTCCAGCTACCAAAACTGGCCCATTGCTCGAAATGGTACGCCCATTTTATCCTCAGCACCAAGCCGTGCCCAACGTGCTCTGGACCAATCTGGGCAACTTGAACACCCCGATCCACGCTCCATTTACCATCCCCATCGCCGGCATGCTCTTCGACCGCTTCACCGACGGCCGCCAAGGCGGAGCCAAGTTCTACGGCGAAGCAACCGCGCCTGGGGCAAAGCTGGTGGCAGCCTTTGATCGTGAGCGCCTGGCCATCGGCGCGCGGTTGGGCGTTGAACTCCAGACAGAAGAGGAAATGATGTTCCGCATGTACGGCTACAAAGGAAAAGACCTGGCCGACGCCATGCGCAAGTCGGAACACGCCGACATGTTCACCGACGTCGGCTTCCACCACGGCCTGCTGGAGGAGGACTTACGTTATTTCTACGTCTCCCTGGCGCAACTCGGCCAGCAACTGGGCATCCCGACGCCGGTAACCGAATCCATCCTGACCATCATGAGCTGCATGACTGACATCGATTACCGTCAGGGCGCCACGACTTTGGAAGACCTGGGGCTCGTCGGCATGAGCGGACAAGAAATCGTCCGTTTTGCAACATTGGGCACACTCTAATGCGCAAGCATTTTGAAGCGGTTTGCGCTTGTCAGCCAAGCCGTCTGATGTGCGTTCCGTGCAGCACTAGAGGACCATTCCATCGACATTTGCCTATGGCGTGTTGACCCTCAATGTCAACCTGGACGAGGCCGACTATATTCTGTTGCCGAAATAACCGAGGGTCTGAGGCGCGGGATGGCGGCCAATGTGACATTCGAGAGAGGCGACGAAATGCCACGTATCTTGCTTGTTGCGGCGCTGTATATCTGCGTGACGGCGCATTCTATGCGGTCGTCGGCACAGGAAGCCGCGCCGCCAACTGGAATCGCCAGCGTTAGCCGGGGGAAGCTCGTCCTAACCATCCCACCTGACCGGCCGTCGCACGGCTCGCTCCGCTATTCTCTGGCATTTCCCTTCCAGACCGGGCCACGGACTGCTGGACTGATGGTCCTGCGCATGACCGAGGAAACCCGCAATTATGGGTTCCTCGACGGCTCCGACATCGTCTTGCTGGATGAGCTGAACCCGCCCCGTCCCGAACAAATCTTCGCCGCCAATCGCACCGAGGTCGTCAAGGGCCCACCTGGGGCATCGCCACGTCTCTTCCTCAAAAGTCCGCTTGGCGGCGGCTTCGTGCCATGCAGGGCGCTGCGTGCCGATGGAACAGCGCATCCCCACGCCGGCACCGGCTTTGGCCTTGGTCCTGCGCACTGGTTCACTTTTTCTGACGATCGCTTCAGCTGGGGCGATCCTAACCGAAAGGACATGAATGAGATCTACCAACTCGCCTACGATGGTAAGCGCTTCACCAGCCGGCTCTCGGGAGTGTGGGACCAAAACGGTAAAGACCGTCTCCTGATCGGCGACACCGGCTGGTCGATTCTGACCTACGGACTCAGCAACGCCATCCCCGACGGCGACGATCTCTTGTTGCCCATCGTGGCGGCTCGGCTCGATGAGACTGCTCTCGCAACGGGCATCATCCGCTGGGTACGCCGCAATAGTGCCTGGCAGCCCGTCGGGTTCGATCCTGTCGCAATTGACAAACGCCCGGTTCCCAAGGGGCCAAATCCCGGAGAACGGGTTGCCTGGGCGGAACCGAGCCTGGCCCGCGCCGGCGATGGCAGTTTGCTCTTTTCGGTGCGCGGTGCCGACACCTTTGGAAAAAAAGGCCACGATGCCTCCGGTTATCGGGTGCAAGTCTGGCGTTCGGCCGAGGCGGGAAAGTGGGACCTGGTTCTGGATATACCCAAGACACGCTTGAATTCCCCCGTGACCGTGAACGCGGCCGCGGATGGCTCTGCCTACCTGGTTTCCAACCCTTACAATCCTATGTTCATCCCGGAAACCAGCCACACCGGCCGCGGCCGCGAAAAGCTGGTTCTTTGGCCATTGACCAAAGACTGCACCGGGTTGCAATCCCCAATTGTCATCCAAGATTGTTTGGCGAACTTCGGCAAGCCTCCAGGATCAGACAAGGGGGCCGAGAAGTGGATGGCCGACCACCCCAACGGCATGACCGTCCGCCTCAAGGACGGCCGCTGGCATCACCTTCTGGTTTATCGCGTTTGCCACAGCCCACGCTATCAGCCCTCGCTCAGCGCACCATCATCGCACAGTGGCTGTTACATCGAAGAAGTCATCAGCCAGGGTCCCGCTCGACCCCAGTGGCGCTTCGCGGATGGCGATTAGTTGACTTCTGTGGTGTGCCCATCTGCCGACGAGAAGCGGCGGAGTGCTGGTGCGAATCGTGCGGGTGGAAGAACTCCCTGATCGCCCGCCTTGGCCCTGACGAGGGGGAATTGGCGCTTCGGGAGCCGCACGTCAGGGCGTTCGACATCACCGGCAGGCCGATGAGGAATCGCTCGATCCAATCCTTCAACTGGTCGTCGTCCTCGACACCCTCAGACTCGACCACCACCCAAGGGGAGGACGGTTCGCCCCAATCCATGTTGTCCACGGTGCCGCCGCGAGAATTTCCGAGACCCGGGGAGCTTGGTGCGGTTACGCCCACGCCTGAGGGGTGGAATGGTTCAGTCGCCACGCCGCCGCGGGCCAGTTTTCCGACTGTGCCGGGTTACGAAATCGTGGGCGAACTGGGCCGAGGCGGCATGGGCGTGGTCTACCAAACCCGGCAAGCTGGACTCAATCGCCTGGTCGCCCTGAATATGATCCTGGGGGGCGGTCATGCCGGCGCAGCAGTGCTTGCCCGCTTCAAGACGAGGGCGAGGCCACAGCCCGGCTTCAGCATCCCAATATCGTCCAGGGCCACGAGGTCGGCGAGCATGAAGGCCGACCATTCTTCTCGCTGGAGTTCTGTTCTGGTGGCAGTCTTGACCGGAAGTTACATGGCCTCGCTTCTACCATAAGGCATCACCCCAGAGGCGATTTCCATCATGCCATTTAAAGTTCGGCGGGCATCGCTACGTTGGCGAACCGGCCTGACCTGGATGTTTGTGCGGTTCCTCACTGCCAATTTTGCCGAGTTTGCGAAGCCGCAATCCCATCAATAGCAGCACCGCCGCCCACACCGCGCCGAACTCGAGCGGGGCCCATCGGAGGTCGAGGGCCATCACGAACGAGAGGGCCAGGAAGGCGGCGCCGATCACCGCGCAGTATCCCCAAAAGCTCACCAGGCCGAAGAAAGCCACGGCGGTCAGGCAGGCAAGTGCTTGGTAGAATTTCAATTCCAGCCTGGTGGCAAAGCCCAGTGCCAGCCGGCTACTAAAACCGTACACGAAACAGGCTAGCAAGTATCCCGCCCAAACCATCCACAATTGTCTTTCGGCTGCACCTTGCGGGCGCCAGCGCCAACCCCGGTGATACCCGAACAACGCCAAAAACGCCACCACGCGACCCCACGGTCCCAGCGCCAATAGGGGTCCCGGCCAGTCGTTCCATGTCACGATGGTAACCCACACCTCGGGCAGGAACATCACGGGGATCAGGGCTAGCAGCAGAGTTCCGTGGGTCGCGAACCGCTCGTGCAACTGGACCCGCTCCAATGAACTGGCCAGCCGTGACATCCATCCGGATCGGCTGGCGGCCACCGGCTCCCCGGCAAGGAAACGCGTTAAGTCTTCAACGAGCTCCGCCGCCGTCGGATAGCGACCGGTCGGGTCCTTGTCCAAGCACTTCAAGCAGATCGCCTCCAGATCACGCGGGATGGCCGCGCATACCTCGCGGGGCGGACGGGGCTCCTCGGTCAGCAGCAGGATGATGGTGTCGGTCGGCGTTGAACCCCGAAACGGTGGGCGCCCGACAAGCAGTTCGTACAAGATCGCTCCCATGGCGTAGACATCGGCGGCCGGGCCGACTCGCTTGGCGCCGCCAGCCTGTTCGGGAGCCATGTAGGACGGTGTGCCCATGACCGCGCCAGTGCTTGTCGCACCTTCCTCGTCCAGCTTTTTGGCCAGGCCGAAGTCCGTGATTTTTGGTGCATTTTCTGCTGTAAGCAGCACGTTTGCCGGCTTCAAATCGCGATGAACGACATGTGCCGCGTGGGCAGCGTGCATGGCGCGAGCCACAGTTTCCACCAACATCGCGGCTTCATTCGGCGGCAGCGGATTACCCGTAAGCTTGCGGTCGAGACTGCCGCCGGGACAATACTCCAGCGAAAAGAACGGTTTGCCTTCGTGCTCGCCCACCTCATAAATCTGCACGATGTTAGGGTGCTGCAACCGCGCCACCGCCTCGGCTTCCGACTTGAAACGGGTCAACTCACTTGGGCCCGCGTGCGCGCCGCTCAGGATCATCTTCAAGGCAACGACGCGCTTCAGGCCGATGTGTCGAGCCTTATAGACCACCCCCATCCCGCCGCGGCCAAGCTCGGCGAGAAGCTCGTAGCCGGGAACCGATGGTAGAGGTCCGGTGCGTAACGGCACGGGGATGGGAAGGCCGAGAGTCGCCGGCTGTTCCAGGTGATCTGTTGTCGGCTGTGGCGGGATAGTTGGCAGAGTGCCGTTACCTTCCAGAAGCGATTGGGTGAGCAGCCCATCTTGAGGAAACACCGCGCCGCATTGGCGACAGAAATCGCCGCTGCCGTTCGGAGCTGCGTTTGTGCCGATGGCTGCCTGGCAATGCGGACATACCAATTGTGGGACGGACATCGGCTTGCCTCGAAATGTGAGCCCTGAGCCACTGACGTCTAAAGAATACGTACGTATGGCTGCAGTCGGGTGCCATCGTCTATGTCGGCGACGGCAAGGGCGTGGCGGCTTTGACGCTGTTTTGGCGGCGGTTGCGCAACGCTCGGGCCAAGGTGCGGGGCGTGGCTACCGACATGGCCAAGCCCTATATCCGAGCGGTCCGCGAGCATTTGCCCCGGGCCGTCCACGTCTTCGACCATTTCCACGTGGTCAAGCTGTTCAACGACAAGCTCAGTGCGTTGCGTCGCGAGCTCTATCGCGAGCTGAGCAGCGACCGCCAACGCCGCATCCTCAAAGGCACCCGCTGGCTGCTCTTGAAGAACCCCGAGAACCTCGACTCCGAACGCAACGAACAGCAGCGCCTGGAAGAGGCTTTGCGCTTGAACACTCCGCTGACGGTGGCTTATTACCTCAAGGAAGACCTGCGGCAAATCTGGCTGCAACCAAACAAGGCTACGGCCCGGCGGGTGCTGGACGATTGGATGGCCCGCGCCAACGCCTCAGGCATCCGCATGTTGCAACAGTTTGCCACCACTCTGGAAGAACACCGTCAGGGCATCCTGGCTTACTACGACTACCCCATCTCCACGGGCCCTCTGGAAGGAACTAATACCAAGATCCAGGCCATGAAACGTCAGGCCTATGGTTTCCGCGACCACGAATTCTTCAAACTCAAAATCTTAGCCATCCATCAAGCGAAATACGCTCTGGTCGAATGAGCCAAAAATGATTCAGCTTTCCGGGCGGCATTCTCCCAATCGACGCACTCAGACTGCCCCGGCGCCGAACTGTTCTCCTTTCCGGTCTTTCATGGGCGGCCCTGTCGTGCCGCCGGCGCCGATGTCGCCGCCGGCGCCGAGCGATGAGCCTTGAGGGTTCAACTCCCTCTCCTTCCGCTGCCTTGTGCCCGTGACCGACCGGCCCAGGCTCCGCCTTCACCGATGAACATGTGCTCGTCGTACTGGCGAGCGTCAACCGGCACATTGCAGCCGCCTCGAACGGTCCATGTTTTGCCCTTGTCCGTGGATACCACCATCTGAGCGCTTTCATTGTGCTTGCGCCACTTCGAGATAGGCAGCACCCATTCCCCAGTCGAAAGGATGAGTGGCTTGCACATCATGACGCCATCGCCGATCCGTCGAGGTTGGCTCCACTTCGGCTGGTCTGCATCCGGCTCGGTGGTTTCGATGCACCAGACTCCCAACCGGGGGTCGGCCCGGCCAGTTTCCATTTGTGCCCAGAAGCAGAACAGACGTCCATCCGGCGACACCCAGAGCTCCGGGTCAAAGGCACGGACCGGCCCGTCGCCATCGGGATCAACGGTCAGGATCTCCTTCCAGGTTTTGCCGCCGTCCCCGCTGGTACTCAGCACAACATAGTTGTTCTTGTCCTCGGCCGGCGTCACTCCTGCATACCAGATGGCCCAAATGCGTCCGCGCGGCGCGACGGCCATGCTGGGAATCCCCTGGAAGGCGCGATTGTTGGCGGAATGCTCGGGGCGCGGTGGGCCGACATGCTTCGGCAGGGCCAGCGAAGCCAGTTCAGCCTTGTCTGCGGCATGATACGTGGCCGGCGGTGCAATTAACAGGGTGGCGAGGCAGATGACGCCGTGTTTCATGATAATGTCTCTTGGGAATGCGTTTCACGTTGACTCGATAATGCAGATACTACGCGGCAATCGCGTGGCCCTCTTTCATCAACGTCAAGGACCGAGCTATCCCTTGCCCGCACGCGGCGGTCGTACGAACATAGCCGACACTGACCAGGAGCGTGTTGCGGTGATTGAAAGACCATGATGGGCGAGGCAAGGGACCGCGATTTTTCTACCCCGGCGTGGTTCCCTCGCGTACCATCGTATCTTGTGACTTCTCCGGTTCATACTCCGAACGCTGGTTACCCATGCGAATCTTCTTCGAACTTCTGGCCACGTTCATGATTTGCATCCTCACCGGGTGCGGTGATGCCGGCCGTCTGCCTTCACCAGAGAAGACCCCCATGCCTGGTCCCCAGGCACCACCTTCCCTCGTGCCGGCAGTTCCGTCCGTGCCCGTTCCGAGCCAAGGAAAGCCCAAAGAGTCCTATGAAAACCACATGAGGAACGGCAACAACTTGATTCTGGTCAAAGCCTACCCTGCGGCGGCGGCGCATTTTCAGCTGGCTCTCGTTGAACTGCCCGGTGACCCCGTCGCCAGGAAAAAACAATCCTATGCCAACCACATGCATCAGGGCACCATCTGGATGACGGCGAAGTCCTATCAGTCAGCCGCAACCCAATTCCGGCTGGCGCTCATTGACCAACCCGGCGACCTTGAGGCCATGAATCTGCTCCGAAAGACTGGGCGTTAGCCATGTCACTCGACGAGAGGGAGGAGTAAACGGGCGTGTGCATCGAAAATGACCCCTCCCCGCCATGGCCCAGAGCTTGTCCGTGCGTGGGCCGATGATCCACCCCGCAATCGAAAGGAACCGAAAGTGCAGTCTCAGCAACCGCAACGCCGGCGTCGTTTTCTGGCACAGGCCGGCACTCTCGTTCTTGGGTCGGCGACAGGCGCCGCCGAGGTAATTGACGAACCAAAAGATCCTCTCATCCACCACATCCAACTTGACCGAGTCCGTTCTGGGTACGACAAGAAGTATTGCTGGGTCCATCCGCGTGCGGGTGCGGTTCCGGGCAACCCGCCGAGCGTGGTCATGACCATGCAGGAACTGTTGCTCAGCGGCAGCGATGTTTTTGGCCCGCTGCACGAAATGCGCACCGCCGACCTCGGCAAGACATGGACGGGGCCGGTCCGGCACGCCAACCTCAATCGTCGCCCAGAACCCGATAAGCTCGAAGTGCATATCTGCGATTTCACGCCGGCCTGGCACGCCAAGACCAGCAAGCTGTTGGGCATTGGCCAAACAGTACGCTACCGCAACAACGTCAAACTGGAAGGAGGCGCTCAGAAGGAGACGGCTTATTCCGTCTACGATGCGGCGCGCCACGCCTGGTCCCACTGGGACACGGTCCACATGCCCGATCGAGACCGCCGGTTTCACCACTGCGGCGCTGGCTCGGCCCAGCGCTACGACTTGCCCAACGGCGCTTTCCAGCACATTGGGATCCTAAGCTTAGAATTCCACGTGGACAAGTTGTCGCGGCCGCTTCTATAGTGTCACCTAAATACTAGTGACTCCAGCGTAACTGGACTGGCCACAGTTAGGCCGCAAATGTAATCACACTGGCTCACCTTCGGGTGGGCCTTTCTGCGTTCGCGAGTGGACCCGATAAGCTCATGGAGCGGCGTAACCGTCGCACAGGAAGGACAGAGAAAGCGCGGATCTGGGAAGTGACGGACAGAACGGTCAGGACCTGGATTGGGGAGGCGGTTGCCGCCGCTGCTGCTGACGGTGTGACGTTCTCTGTTCCGGTCACACCACATACGTTCCGCCATTCCTATGCGATGCACATGCTGTATGCCGGTATACCGCTGAAAGTTCTGCAAAGCCTGATGGGACATAAGTCCATCAGTTCAACGGAAGTCTACACGAAGGTTTTTGCGCTGGATGTGGCTGCCCGGCACCGGGTGCAGTTTGCGATGCCGGAGTCTGATGCGGTTGCGATGCTGAAACAATTATCCTGAGAATAAATGCCTTGGCCTTTATATGGAAATGTGGAACTGAGTGGATATGCTGTTTTTGTCTGTTAAACAGAGAAGCTGGCTGTTATCCACTGAGAAGCGAACGAAACAGTCGGGAAAATCTCCCATTATCGTAGAGATCCGCATTATTAATCTCAGGAGCCTGTGTAGCGTTTATAGGAAGTAGTGTTCTGTCATGATGCCTGCAAGCGGTAACGAAAACGATTTGAATATGCCTTCAGGAACAATAGAAATCTTCGTGCGGTGTTACGTTGAAGTGGAGCGGATTATGTCAGCAATGGACAGAACAACCTAATGAACACAGAACCATGATGTGGTCTGTCCTTTTACAGCCAGTAGTGCTCGCCGCAGTCGAGCGACAGGGCGAAGCCCTCGGCTGGTTGCCCTCGCCGCTGGGCTGGCGGCCGTCTATGGCCCTGCAAACGCGCCAGAAACGCCGTCGAAGCCGTGTGCGAGACACCGCGGCCGGCCGCCGGCGTTGTGGATACCTCGCGGAAAACTTGGCCCTCACTGACAGATGAGGGGCGGACGTTGACACTTGAGGGGCCGACTCACCCGGCGCGGCGTTGACAGATGAGGGGCAGGCTCGATTTCGGCCGGCGACGTGGAGCTGGCCAGCCTCGCAAATCGGCGAAAACGCCTGATTTTACGCGAGTTTCCCACAGATGATGTGGACAAGCCTGGGGATAAGTGCCCTGCGGTATTGACACTTGAGGGGCGCGACTACTGACAGATGAGGGGCGCGATCCTTGACACTTGAGGGGCAGAGTGCTGACAGATGAGGGGCGCACCTATTGACATTTGAGGGGCTGTCCACAGGCAGAAAATCCAGCATTTGCAAGGGTTTCCGCCCGTTTTTCGGCCACCGCTAACCTGTCTTTTAACCTGCTTTTAAACCAATATTTATAAACCTTGTTTTTAACCAGGGCTGCGCCCTGTGCGCGTGACCGCGCACGCCGAAGGGGGGTGCCCCCCCTTCTCGAACCCTCCCGGTCGAGTGAGCGAGGAAGCACCAGGGAACAGCACTTATATATTCTGCTTACACACGATGCCTGAAAAAACTTCCCTTGGGGTTATCCACTTATCCACGGGGATATTTTTATAATTATTTTTTTTATAGTTTTTAGATCTTCTTTTTTAGAGCGCCTTGTAGGCCTTTATCCATGCTGGTTCTAGAGAAGGTGTTGTGACAAATTGCCCTTTCAGTGTGACAAATCACCCTCAAATGACAGTCCTGTCTGTGACAAATTGCCCTTAACCCTGTGACAAATTGCCCTCAGAAGAAGCTGTTTTTTCACAAAGTTATCCCTGCTTATTGACTCTTTTTTATTTAGTGTGACAATCTAAAAACTTGTCACACTTCACATGGATCTGTCATGGCGGAAACAGCGGTTATCAATCACAAGAAACGTAAAAATAGCCCGCGAATCGTCCAGTCAAACGACCTCACTGAGGCGGCATATAGTCTCTCCCGGGATCAAAAACGTATGCTGTATCTGTTCGTTGACCAGATCAGAAAATCTGATGGCACCCTACAGGAACATGACGGTATCTGCGAGATCCATGTTGCTAAATATGCTGAAATATTCGGATTGACCTCTGCGGAAGCCAGTAAGGATATACGGCAGGCATTGAAGAGTTTCGCGGGGAAGGAAGTGGTTTTTTATCGCCCTGAAGAGGATGCCGGCGATGAAAAAGGCTATGAATCTTTTCCTTGGTTTATCAAACGTGCGCACAGTCCATCCAGAGGGCTTTACAGTGTACATATCAACCCATATCTCATTCCCTTCTTTATCGGGTTACAGAACCGGTTTACGCAGTTTCGGCTTAGTGAAACAAAAGAAATCACCAATCCGTATGCCATGCGTTTATACGAATCCCTGTGTCAGTATCGTAAGCCGGATGGCTCAGGCATCGTCTCTCTGAAAATCGACTGGATCATAGAGCGTTACCAGCTGCCTCAAAGTTACCAGCGTATGCCTGACTTCCGCCGCCGCTTCCTGCAGGTCTGTGTTAATGAGATCAACAGCAGAACTCCAATGCGCCTCTCATACATTGAGAAAAAGAAAGGCCGCCAGACGACTCATATCGTATTTTCCTTCCGCGATATCACTTCCATGACGACAGGATAGTCTGAGGGTTATCTGTCACAGATTTGAGGGTGGTTCGTCACATTTGTTCTGACCTACTGAGGGTAATTTGTCACAGTTTTGCTGTTTCCTTCAGCCTGCATGGATTTTCTCATACTTTTTGAACTGTAATTTTTAAGGAAGCCAAATTTGAGGGCAGTTTGTCACAGTTGATTTCCTTCTCTTTCCCTTCGTCATGTGACTTGATATCGGGGGTTAGTTCGTCATCATTGATGAGGGTTGATTATCACAGTTTATTACTCTGAATTGGCTATCCGCGTGTGTACCTCTACCTGGAGTTTTTCCCACGGTGGATATTTCTTCTTGCGCTGAGCGTAAGAGCTATCTGACAGAACAGTTCTTCTTTGCTTCCTCGCCAGTTCGCTCGCTATGCTCGGTTACACGGCTGCGGCGAGCGCTAGTGATAATAAGTGACTGAGGTATGTGCTCTTCTTATCTCCTTTTGTAGTGTTGCTCTTATTTTAAACAACTTTGCGGTTTTTTGATGACTTTGCGATTTTGTTGTTGCTTTGCAGTAAATTGCAAGATTTAATAAAAAAACGCAAAGCAATGATTAAAGGATGTTCAGAATGAAACTCATGGAAACACTTAACCAGTGCATAAACGCTGGTCATGAAATGACGAAGGCTATCGCCATTGCACAGTTTAATGATGACAGCCCGGAAGCGAGGAAAATAACCCGGCGCTGGAGAATAGGTGAAGCAGCGGATTTAGTTGGGGTTTCTTCTCAGGCTATCAGAGATGCCGAGAAAGCAGGGCGACTACCGCACCCGGATATGGAAATTCGAGGACGGGTTGAGCAACGTGTTGGTTATACAATTGAACAAATTAATCATATGCGTGATGTGTTTGGTACGCGATTGCGACGTGCTGAAGACGTATTTCCACCGGTGATCGGGGTTGCTGCCCATAAAGGAGGCGTTTACAAAACCTCAGTTTCTGTTCATCTTGCTCAGGATCTGGCTCTGAAGGGGCTACGTGTTTTGCTCGTGGAAGGTAACGACCCCCAGGGAACAGCCTCAATGTATCACGGATGGGTACCAGATCTTCATATTCATGCAGAAGACACTCTCCTGCCTTTCTATCTTGGGGAAAAGGACGATGTCACTTATGCAATAAAGCCCACTTGCTGGCCGGGGCTTGACATTATTCCTTCCTGTCTGGCTCTGCACCGTATTGAAACTGAGTTAATGGGCAAATTTGATGAAGGTAAACTGCCCACCGATCCACACCTGATGCTCCGACTGGCCATTGAAACTGTTGCTCATGACTATGATGTCATAGTTATTGACAGCGCGCCTAACCTGGGTATCGGCACGATTAATGTCGTATGTGCTGCTGATGTGCTGATTGTTCCCACGCCTGCTGAGTTGTTTGACTACACCTCCGCACTGCAGTTTTTCGATATGCTTCGTGATCTGCTCAAGAACGTTGATCTTAAAGGGTTCGAGCCTGATGTACGTATTTTGCTTACCAAATACAGCAATAGTAATGGCTCTCAGTCCCCGTGGATGGAGGAGCAAATTCGGGATGCCTGGGGAAGCATGGTTCTAAAAAATGTTGTACGTGAAACGGATGAAGTTGGTAAAGGTCAGATCCGGATGAGAACTGTTTTTGAACAGGCCATTGATCAACGCTCTTCAACTGGTGCCTGGAGAAATGCTCTTTCTATTTGGGAACCTGTCTGCAATGAAATTTTCGATCGTCTGATTAAACCACGCTGGGAGATTAGATAATGAAGCGTGCGCCTGTTATTCCAAAACATACGCTCAATACTCAACCGGTTGAAGATACTTCGTTATCGACACCAGCTGCCCCGATGGTGGATTCGTTAATTGCGCGCGTAGGAGTAATGGCTCGCGGTAATGCCATTACTTTGCCTGTATGTGGTCGGGATGTGAAGTTTACGGGAAAG
>JADMIO011089329.1_pt1 | contig 56493 bp, 55 predicted proteins | sample 8958161 | NCBI WGS metagenome assembly JADMIO01 (sample SAMN16585339, study PRJNA669376) | soil metagenome | isolation source: Crop rotation soil | place: USA: Cullars Rotation, Alabama | collected 2011
GCCGCGACTTCAAGTCACGTGAATTCCAAGCTTCGGATCCCACTGTGCTGGAAAGGCCGGGCTTCCGCCGGTGTGGGGGACGTGTCCTGGTTGAGTAGACGGTCAAGCCGAAGGGCGGCGTGAAATCGCACGTCGCGCGCAAGGGAATCCCAGAGTGGCGCTTCCTCGGGATCGAGCGGATCGTTCGTCATCACCACCGATTCGATCCCAGCCAGCTTGAACACTCGCGCGATGTGGTGTTCCAAATTCTGTTCGCGAAAGAACTGGCGATAGGGCTCAAGAGTTCGCGCCGAGGTAGCGAGCCCGAATGCGTCCAGAACCGCGATCACTCCGCGAGTCGCCTCGGAGATTGGATTGTTCTCAACGAACAAGGTTTTCCAAACAAGATCGGCGCGCTGGGTTAAGCCGAGTGCCCAGTATGCTTCAGGACGGATCCGCGCGGAACGAAACAGCTCGGCTTCGAGGTAGTGATAGGTGAGCAGGTGATCGATACCCCAGAGCGCCAGACTTCCGAAGGCCGGCGCGAACAGGTGCGTGTGAATATCGATGACTTTCGTGTACCCGAGAACTTCCGCAACCGTCGCCTCCAGGACCGTCTCGACCATTAGATTAATGGTAGTCTGCCAAAAGCTATGTATTGGATGGGAGTGGACGTCGGAACCGGTGGGACACGTGCGCTGCTGGTGGACGCGAAGGGAAGAGAAGTCGCCGCGGTCACGGCTCAGCACGAAGACATGCGCATGGAACGGCCGCTGTGGGCGGAGCAGCGTCCCGAGGATTGGTCGCAGGCGGCAGTGCAGGCAATCCGGGGCGTGCTCGCGAAAGCCGGTGCGAGCGGCGACGATGTCCGCGGCGTTGGAATGTCCGGTCAGATGCATGGGCTGGTGATTCTCGACGGCGACAACGCGGTGATCCGGCCTGCACTGATCTGGTGCGATCAGCGCAGCCAGCCTCAGGTCGATTTCATCAACGCCAAGATCGGCAAGGACCAGGTGCTCGAGTACACGGCGAATCCGGTGTTGACGGGATTCACGCTTCCGAAGCTGTTGTGGGTCCGCGATCACGAGCCTCGGCAATTCGAGCGCGTCCGAAAGATGCTCCTGCCGAAGGATTACGTCCGCTTCACGCTGACAGGCGAGTTCGCGTCGGAGGTGTCGGATGCTTCCGGCACGGCGGTGTTCGATGTGATTCGCAGACGATGGTCGCACGAAATGATGGACGGGCTCGGCCTGGATCGCGAGATTCTTCCTCAGTGTTATGAATCGTCGGAGATCAGCGGCGCGATCTCGGCAGAAGCAGCGGCGATCACGGGGCTGAAGGCGGGAACTCCGGTCGTTGGCGGTGGCGGAGATCAGGCGGCCAGCGCTGTAGGCAACGGGATCGTCGAGCCGGGCGTGGTCTCGTGCACGCTGGGAACGTCGGGCGTGGTGTTCGCGCACATGGAAAAGGTCGCGTACGATCCGCAGGGTCGCGTGCACACGTTTTGCCATGCGGTTCGCGACAAGTGGCACGTCATGGGAGTGACGCAAGGCGCGGGATTAAGCTTGCAGTGGTTGCGGAACCAGCTTGCGCCGGGAGCGACGTACGATGCGCTCACGGAAGAAGCCGCGACGGCGCCCGCGGGATCGCAGGGACTGTTTTGGCTGCCGTATCTGATGGGCGAGCGCACGCCGCATTTGGACGCGCAGGCGCGCGGTGGCTGGATCGGTCTCACGGCCAAGCACACGCGCGCCGACCTGATCCGGTCGGTGATCGAGGGCGTCTCTTACAGCCAGAAGGATTGCCTGGACGTGGTCGAGCCGTTGGGCGTCGCGGTTTTGTCGGTGCGCGCGTCGGGAGGCGGCGCACGGAGCCTGTTCTGGCGCCAGATCCTGGCGGACGTGTTCGGGAAACGGGTCGCGCGCCTCGAAACCCAAGAGGGATCGGCTTACGGCGCCGCGTTGCTGGCGATGGTCGGAACCGGAGAATATGCGTCGGTTCCCGAGGCCTGCGCGGCGACGATCCGGGAAGCCGATTCGGTGCAGCCTCGCGCGGCGGAAGCGGCGTTGTATCGGCGCGCGCACGATGTATATCGCGCCCTTTACCCGGCCCTGCAGCCGCTCTACGGGCGAATGGCGTTCTGATGCAAGCGGCGTCGGCCTATCGCTGGCGGATCTGCGCCCTGCTGTTTTTCGCCACCACGATCAACTACATCGACCGGCAGGTGCTGGGTGTTCTCGCGCCATACTTGCAGTCGATCATCGGGTGGAACGAAATTCAGTATGGCTACATTGTCTCGTCGTTCCAGGCGGCGTATGCGGTGGGATTGCTGGTCGCGGGCGGCGTGATCGATCGAGTTGGAACTCGCATCGGATACGCGATCTCGATTGCGATCTGGAGTCTGGCGGCGATGAGTCACGCTCTGGTGCATTCGGTGCTGGGATTCGCGGCGGCGCGATTCGCGCTCGGCCTAGGCGAGGCGGGCAATTTCCCGGCCGCGATCAAGACCGTAGCAGAATGGTTCCCGCGCAAGGAGCGCACGCTGGCGACCGGCATCTTCAATTCAGGATCGAACGTGGGCGCCATCGTTGCTCCGCTAGTGGTCCCCTGGATCACTTTGCGTCTTGGCTGGCATTGGGCTTTCCTGTTCACAGGCTTCCTAAGCGCGACCTGGCTGATCTCCTGGCTGACGATCTACCGTCCCGGGTCGGCACCCGTTCAAAATGACGAAGCCGAGTCCGCCGCGAAGATCCCATGGACGCGTTTACTGGGGCACCGGCAGACGTGGGCATTCCTGCTCGGCAAATTCATCACGGATCCGGTGCTGTGGTTCATGATTTTCTGGCTGCCGAAATTCCTGAACAGCGAATATGGGTTGACGCTGACCGACCTGGGCCCGCCGCTGGTGGCGATCTACCTGATGGCGGACATCGGCAGCATCACCGGCGGATGGATTTCGTCCATGTTCCTCAAACGCGGATGGAGCACGAACCGAGCCCGCAAGTCCACCATGCTGATCTGCGCGACGCTGGTGGTCCCGATCCTGTTCGCGGCCAGAGCGCGAAACCTGTGGCTCGCCGTGGCGCTGATCGGCTTAGCGGCCGCCTCTCACCAGGGCTTCTCGGTCAATTTGTACACGCTGGTCTCGGACACGTTTCCGCGCCAGGCGGTGGCTTCCGTGGTGGGAATCGGCGGATTCGGAGGCGCGGTTGCGGGGATGATGGTCGCCACCTTCACCGGGTTCCTGTTGCAGTTCACCGGCAGCTACGTGCCCTTGTTTGTGATGGCGAGCTTGGCGTATTTATTGGCTCTGCTGGTGATTCACATCCTGATACCGAAGCTGGAACCAGCCGATGTCGGTCAGGAGTCCGGCGAGGCACACGTCACCCCTCGCTTATAGCCCGGACAACTCAAGACCGGCAGACGAGGATACTTGGGAAAATTCGGATCCGTCGTCGATAAGCGGCAGAGATAGAAAATGCTTCCCCGATCCGAGCGTATGATTCGAGCGTGCTCGCAATCGGCGCAGAGACCGACCGGATTTACGCCGCTTTGGCCGCTTTGCGGGCCGCCCATCGCTTGCGTTGTGCTTCGGCCATTTTCTTACGGGTCGCCGCGCTAAACCGGCGTCCTTTTTTGGGCTCGGCCGAAACGCTGCTGCTCTGGGAACCGGATTCCGCTTTTACGCTTGCCAGCCACTTGGGAGGCCGGCCGCGGCGTTTAGTCATGCTGCCTACGGCAAGCCGTTCAACGGTCAAAATCGCCTCCTCGAGGCGTTCTTTCTCGGAGCGGAGCTCCGCAAGAATAGTAAGGATGTCCATCGGCCCCTAGTATTACACGATTTATGTCAACATTGACTGGAGCTGCCATGAAACACCGAACCCTCTGGTTGTCGTTGGCCGCGGCAAGCGCGGCTTTTCCACAGACAGGCATGGCTCAAACCATGCCGCAGGCCGAAGCCGGTCGCGCCCTTTTCCAGTCGCGATGCGCCAGTTGTCACGCGACCGATCTGGGCGGCGGCGAAGGCCCTCAACTGGCCGGCGCCAACTTCATGGTGGGTTGGGGATCCCGCACCTCGCGCGAGCTGGTGAACACCATCCGCACGACCATGCCCCCCGCGAATCCCGGCAGCCTGGATGAGGCGGCCTCTCTTAATCTGGCGGCATTTATCCTGGCCGCGAACGGGGCGACTCCCGGCACGCAGGCGCTGACCGCTGCGTCCGCATTCCCCATCCGTTCGGTGGCGACCGGGCGTCCGGCGATCGCGCTCCAAGAGGGAGGGGGCCAGGCGGCAGCCGCTGTTTCGGGACCGAAAGGCATCACCTTCGCGGGTGAAGTGAAGAACTATGTTCCGGTGACCGACGCGAACCTGCGCGATCCGGATCCGGGCGATTGGCTGATGATTCGCCGAAACTACCAGGCCTGGAGCAATAGCCCGCTCACGCAAATCAACACGGGCAATGTGAAGCAGCTTCAACTGGTGTGGTCCTGGGCGATGAATGACAGCACGGCCGCGAACGAGCCGACGCCCATCGTTCACAACGGCGTCATCTTCCTGGCGAACCCCGGGAACATCGTGCAGGCTCTGGATGCGCGCACCGGCGAGCTGATCTGGGAAAACCGGATCGGTCCGGATCTATCGAACGGGCTGGGTGCGATTCGCAGCCTCGCGCTCTATCAGGACAAGGTGTACCTCACGACCACCGATGTGCGGCTGCTGGCGCTCGAAGCGCGCACCGGGAAAATCGCGTGGGAAACGCGGATCGCCGATCCGGCGAAAGGCTACGGGAACACCAGCGGTCCGCTGATCGTTCAAGGCAAGGTCATCCAGGGGATGGGCGGCTGCGATCGTTATAAAGAATCCGGCTGCTTCATCAGCGCCTATGACGCGCAGACCGGCAAGCAGCTCTGGAAATTCGAAACGGTCGCGCGCGAGGGTACTCCGGGCGGCGACACCTGGGGCAAGCTGTCCAACCTGCTGCGAGCGGGTGGCGACACGTGGATTACCGGCAGCTACGATCCCGTGCTCGATCTGCTTTATTGGGGCGTGGCGCAGCCGAAGCCGTGGATGCGCGCCATCCGCAACACGAATGGCAACGCGCTGTACACGGGGTCGACACTCGCGTTGCGGCCGAAGGATGGGTCGCTCGCGTGGTACTTCCAGCATGTTCCCGGCGAATCGCTCGATCTGGATACGGTCTATGAGCGCGTGCTGGTCGATGCAGCTGGACAGAATCTGGTCTTCACCATCGGCAAGGACGGCATCCTGTGGAAGCTCGATCGCAAGACCGGCAAGTTTCTCGACTACAAGGAAACCGTCTACCAGAACGTCTTCGACAGCATCGACAAGAAGACCGGCGAGGTGCATTACCGCAACGATATCGTCGAGCAGAGTCCGGAAACCTGGGTGACCTCGTGTCCTTCGACCGAAGGCGGCCATAACTGGCAGGCGATGAGCTACCATCCCGGCACGGCGCAGCTCATCATTCCGCTGAGCCAGACGTGCATGGAAATGTTCGGACGCAAGACGGATTTCCAGGAAGGCGCGGGCGGCACTTCGGCCAACCGGCGCTTCTTTGAGATGCCCGGGACGAACGGCAACGTTGGCAAGCTCGCGGCGTACGACGTCAACACCATGAAGGAAGCCTGGAAGGTGACGCAGCGGGCCCCGTTCCTGACTGCGGTGCTCTCTACCGGAGGCGGCGTGGCCTTCGTGGGCGATCTGGATCGCGTGTTTCACGCGTTCGACGTAAAGACCGGGGCGGAGCTATGGCGCACCCGGCTGCCTACTTCGGTGCAGGGCTTCCCGGTGTCCTTCACCGTCGGCGGCAAGCAATACATCGCGGTGACGACTGGTTTGAACGGAGGCAGCCCGCGGCAGGTGCCTGCGGTAGTCACGCCGGAGGTTCATCATCCCGCGAACGGGAATGCGCTGTACGTTTTCGCGTTGCCGGACGCGAAATAATCGCGCCTATTTCTGGGGCCGGTGCAGAAAGTCCGGCAGGAACTCGCGCACCAGATTGAAGCCGGCGGTGGCGGCGAAAGAGATCCCCGCATTGTGGGCGATGCTGCCGAATCCCTTCTGACTGTCGGGTAACCAGATGCTGGATATTGCGCTGGCACCCACAACGCCCGCGGTGCTGGAAATCGAAAATCTCGTGTTGCCTTCCGGCATCCTTGATGTGAACGTGCTGAGAACCGCGTAACGCGTTCGCGCCCAGACACCGTGTTTGTGTGACGTGTAATATCGATTGTCTTCGTGGAACAGAATCGAGGTCCCGTAGGTGATGGTCCCACGCACGCCGTTATACGCCAGATTGCTCCCGAAACGTTTTCCGTAGGCGCTCCAGCCCTGTCCCCACTCCTTGGGACTGTTCTCCCACTGGCCGATGCCCGCACCCGCGGCCTCGGCAAAAATGGGGACCGGGCCGACGGTGCTCAGCAGGTACAGGTGAAATCGTCTCTGTTCGGTGAGGGCGGTATCGTCATCCCCGCCGACGATTCCCATAAGAGTGTCGGTCAGATTCCCTTTGGCGCTAATGGCGGCCTTTTTGACCGCGGACGCCGCGGGAGTCACGAGGGCCTTGGGATCCTGCGCAAACGCCGCCGGCAAACAGGCGAGGGCCAGAAAGGCCGGCCAGAGCCGGTGAGATCGAAACACCATAGTCCTCCGTATGGCGAATGTTCGCCGTCCTTATGATGACGCATCAGGCTCGCCGACTGTTTCCGCCCGGCAAAAGCACATATACTGGAAAGCCATGAAGAGGAAACTTTTCGCCGCTACGGTGATCTGTCTGGCAGCCGCATGGGTCGCATTGCCTCAGGCTGCTGACGATCCTTTGGATCCCCTGAAGGTCTGCAAGGACACGCAGCACCTGATTTTCGAAAACCAATTCGTGCGTGTGCTCGACGACCAAATTCCGGTCGGCGTTACCGAGCCTTTGCACCGGCATCGGCACGGGGTGGCCGTGTATGTGAACAATTACACCAACGAACAAATCACGCAGGATGGAAAGAAAACCATCGGCGAGCATCAGGCGGGCACGGCGGGCTGGGTGGAGGGAACAGTACATACCGTCAAGAACACCGGCACGACGCCATCGCACTCGATCCGCGTCGAACTGAAGTACTGAAATGCGAACTTCCACGATTGCGATCATCGGGTCGGCTCTGGTCGCGATAGGGACTGGAATCAAAGCTCAAAACTATCCGGTCACGCAAGGCAAGACTTACAAGTTCGAAAAGGTCGCAGACGGCGTGTACTACGCTACCGGCGGCTTCGGCAGCAGCAATGTCGTGATCGTCAACGACCAGGACGTGCTGGTGGTGGATGACGGCACGACGCCGGCTGCCGCGCGCGCGTTCCTGGCCGATATCAAGGCGATCACGAATAAGCCGGTCCGAATCGTGGTCAACACGCATTTCCACTACGACCATACCGACGGCAATTCCGTCTTCGGACCTGAGGTGCAGATCATCGCGCACGAATACGTCCGCACCGCCATCGCGACCTTTGACGTGCTCAATCGCGAGCCGTTCATCACGTCTCAGAAGACCGCGGTTCCGGCGCGCATCGATGCCTTGACAAAGCAGATCGCGACGGAAACAGATCCGCAGAAGAAGGTGAAGTTGCAGAAGGATCTGGCTGCGGCACAGGCGACATTAAAAGACCTCGGAGAGATCAAGCCGACGCCCCCGAACGTCACCTACTCATCAAAGTTGGTGTTGCATAAGGGCTCGCGGGAAATCCAGCTACTGTTCCTGGGGCGCGGCCACACCGGAGGCGATACCGTGGTGTTCCTGCCGCGAGAGCGGATCGTCTGCACGGGTGACCTGATGGAAAGCCGGCTCGCCTATATGGGCGACGCGTTCTTCGATGAATGGGTCGCCACGCTGGGCGCGCTCAAGAACCTGGACTTCGGGCTGGTCCTGCCCGGGCACGGCGTTCCGTTTGCCGATAAGGGCCTGATTACGGCGTTCCAGGACTACTTGTCCGACATCACGACGAAGATCGCGGACCTGCGCGCGCAGGGGTTGACCGCGGATCAAGCGGCGGCCCGGGTGGACCTCACGTCGCACGCGAAAGCTTTTCCGCAGATCACCGGCCCGGGAGCGGATCCACGCGGCGTCCGCCGCATTTACGCCTGGATGGATGAACGAAGTAAGAAGTGATGAGCGCGGTAAGACGTACTACTTGGTGTCGACCTTCACCACCTCGAAGGTCAGCGACTTGGGCACCAGCATCTGGTGCGGAATTTTGGCAGGGACATGGATGACGTCGCCGGCGACCATCTTCTTGTTCACGCCTCCTTTAATCGACTTCCCGCGAATCTCGCCCGCTCCGGTCGTGCGAGGTTCCACCACGGTCCCGCCGAGGACCAGGGTCCCTTCGCCGGCTTTGACGAATATCACGTCCACCTGAGTGTCGTGCACTTCGGCTTCGCCATCGGCGTCGCGGCGGATCGCCAGCAGAGAGTGATTGCCCCAGCTTCCGACACGGTTCATCCGGACCTGATGATCGTCGGGCTTAGCGGCGTCCACCCGGGCTTTCAAATCGGAGGCGCTGTACTGAGCGTATCCTTCAGGGTCGGCAGCCACGAGAAGTGCCGCGGCCAGCAGGGTCATCGCGAAGAGAACGGGCAAAAGTTTCATACGGGGCATCTTATCACCTCTGGTCAAATCACTTCTTGTCGAACAGTTTGTCGTAGTCCTTGGAGGTCTCGCAGACGAACTCGTCTACGTGATCGACCTCCGGCCGGAAGGGAAGGGTCCTGGTAGGCAGGACCCAGGGACGAGTGAAGACGTTCGGATCTTCTAGGGTCACGTCGTATTGCAGCGAGCCATTTTCCAGGCGCTTGAAGCGTTCGACCACGTGGAGGCTTTCGGTGTGCATGAATCCGCTGACCTCGGTCTTATCGTTGAAGCCGATAGTGTCCACCACCAGCGTGTCGCCTTCCCAGTGAGCGACGGAATCGCCCATCCAGGTCGGATCGGGATCCGGAGGATGCGGGCGGCCGTCGGTAGGAATAAAGCGGATGGCATTCGGATATTCGAAGATCATCAGGATGAGCTTGGGGGTCTGGACGATCTGGAACGGGTAGGGCGTCACGAAGGATTGCGGCACGCCCAGCGGCTTGCAGTCCGTGCCCAGCGTGGTGTTGCCGCGAACGTCATTGGGGCCGCGGACAATCCGATATTTCTCGGCGCCAGGCTTTAGAGGCGGGGGCTCCGCGCCGCGCACCCCGGCGAATCCGTAGACGCCGTTGAGATCCACGTGCAGGTCGCCCTGAGAGGCTGTCGTCGGTGGCGCGGCCTTGCCGGATACCGTCACGGTTACCGAACTGGTCAGCATCGCATTGTTCGGTCCAGTAACCGTGAGCGTGTAGCTTGTGGTCGCGGTGGGAAAAACCTGGCGGCTTCCACGGGCGGTCACACGGCCGACGCCCTGGTCGATCGTCGTAGCGTTGGGATTTTCCGTCGCCCAGACTAATGTCACGGGTTGTCCCGCCTGGATCGACGTTGGCTGCGCCGTGAAGCTCAGGATCCGAGCAGGCGGCGCGACTCGCGGGCTCCCTCCGGCTCGTCCTGCTGCTGCCGGCGCTTGGCCGTAGGCAGAGACCATCGCGAGCAGAAAGCTGCACAGTATTCCAGTTTTCATGTGCGCATCATATCGAAGCTGGACGACGCATGGGGATTACGGGGTCGAGATCGGCCCCGAGCGCCTGCTGGGGCCTCGGCGCGGTCTCTTCGAAACTGACATCGGCCAAGCCCCAGTCTTCATGGCTGAAGATCATGGGCGACTTCAGCCGGCGCATTTGCGCGCCCCAACGGAGAACATCCTCGTTATCCAGAATCGGGATACCCTTGGCTGAAATCCGGTCGAACAGACTTTTTTGGCCCTCCGGAGTCCAGCCGGAACCGCTTCCGTGCTCGATATGATAGATCCGCATCGGATCGGCCAGGACCTCTTCAGTAGCGCCTCCGTAGTGCGCCGTAAAACAGAACACCGAATCGATATTCATAGAGAAGATGTCCCACTCGGGATAGCCCCGCAGGTCGAACCACTTTTCGCGAGAAAGAAGCGTGAAATCGCCGCAGCCGTTGGTGTGAAGAAAATCCGGGCACGGAATGCTGTGCGTGACGTGCATCGGAGGATCGACTGCTGGCGGTTCAACAGTAGGATGCGAGGCAACGGGCGCCGCAGGCTCGGCAGCTGGCGGATTCGCCTTGCGGCCCCGCAGCATTCCTGTGAAACCTCCGCGGTCCACATAATTCTGCAGCATGCGCTGGAGCTTGGGAGATACCGGGATGGTCACCGACACCAGCGGCCCGCCGTTGGCAAGTTTCGCAATGAGATACTGCAGGCTTCGCCACCAGAAAAGCATCCGGCTGCCGGTAGAACGAGTTTCCAGGGTAACTTCCGCGGCGGCCTCTGGAGTGACTATAGGCTCCGGATCCCACTCTACCCGGAATACTCGAAAACATAGAGTTCGCGGATTTGTGTTTGTGGAGGCAAAGCTTCCGGATGCCCGGAGCAGCAAGCGCGATGGAGGCGGCGAGGGCACGGTGAAGCGCAGGGTGGCGCGGGACTCGGTCGTGGCGCGCGCCAACGACCTTCCCTCATCCGTTAAGATTTCCAGGCTGAGGGGTCGGCCGCCCGTTGCCGGTCCGGGTTCCAGATCGATCGCCAGCCGCGACGTCGAATCGTGCGCAGCCTCCAGCAGTATTTCGGCTTGCGGCTGGGCCCAGCGAAAACTCCCCACGGTTTCGAAGCGCTCTGGTGAGAACCAGCCGGAGCCAAAAAGAATGCCGGAACCGGGGGTAGCCACGTCATACGCGCTTAGGACTGGCCCGCCGTCGGGCGCGACTTCGAAGGTTCCCTCACGGCGGTTTATGCGGATGAGATGACTCTTGCAGTAGGCCAGCTGTTCTTCGATCGGCGCGCCCAGGGGAACGTCGCTCATGGCGTCGTAGCGGTCGATCCGGTACATCCGATCGGGCCTGAGCTGTTGCGAACCGAGGAACGCGGCGAGCTCGTCCGAAAACAGAATATCGATGTTGGTCGCCAGAATGAATCGCCCACGGGCTCGGCGGATCCCGACGTTCTTGCCGACCATCTGGTACAGCGGCAGATTCACGCCATGCTGATACCGGCTGTGAACCTCCAAAGGGACAGTGATGATGCGGACATCGCAGGGCGTCGTATCGGCGGGCCATTGCAGCGCCTCCGCCAGCGGAGGACGCCCCGCGGGCGGATTCCATTCCACAATGATCAGCTCGGAAGGTATGCTATGCCGGCGCGCCTGAGCCAACCAGCCGTCCACAAAAATCTGCATGCGGCCGAGCAGATTTCCGCCGTGATCATCGTTGCGGGCGGTGACCACGAGGGAAAGGTAAGGTTCGGGCACTATTTTGGAGTTGCGGTCAAGCACAGGTGCCAGCCGAACGCGCGTTCCAGAGCCCTGAAAAGCGGCCTGGGCATCCAGCGGAAATACCAGACTTGCTTGTACTGATACTTCACGTATTCCGGAATGCTGTAGGAGAAGATGTGGTCCACCTCCGTCTTGGTCACGTGGAAACCATGCTCTTCGAGCAGCCGCCGGCCTGAGGATCGAGAGTAACTATAAGTCACCGGGCAGCCGTTCTGCGCTTCCGAACTGTCGGCGATCAAACGGTCGAGTTTCCAGAACTGGCCTTTGCCGTAGACGAACAGGATCCACAGCACTTTCCAGGACCAGCGGTTGTACACCATGATCTTGACCGTGCTCGATGGAGTCACATACTTGCGAATCTGTTCGAGGACGCGTTCCGGATGCGGCGTGTGGTGAATCACGCCGAAGGAATACACCAGATCGTATTTTTCCACCGGAACGTAATCGCTCAGGTTCTCAGCGTCCGCCTGGAAGAACCGAACGTGGTCTTGCAGACCGGAAGCTGCTACCCGTTGGCGGGCGACCTCGAGCGATTTCTCGGTCAGATCTACGCCGGTAACCTGTGCGCCGCAGCGCGCGAATGAAATGGTGGCGGTCCCGATGCCGCATCCGATTTCGAGCACCTTCTTGCCCTTCCACCGCTCGAACTCGGCGAATCCAGGAATATGGGGCTCGACAAAATATTTGCGTGCTTCGACTTCGTCTGAATATTCCTTGGTGCCTATCGGCTTGGTCGAATGCCGGATGTTGCAGGGACGGGAATTCCAGTACTCGCTGACCTTCTGAATCGAGGTGTCTTGAAAAGACATGATCCCTGAGTACTTCCTTTAATTAGTCTGTGCCGACGGAAAACATGCGAGTGTCTGAGCTTTCCACCGAACGTTCCGCGCCGCCGTAACCGAGGCGCAGATAATCCGTCAGACTCGCGAAGAGATTCGCCGGCAGCACGCGCCAGCAATCGATAATCGCCGGCCGCGGCTCGCCGGATTTAAGATCGGCGGGAGTTAGCTTCTTGAATTCGGCCCAAGCCGTGGTGATCACCAGAACGTCCGCTTGCCGCGCGCATTCCGCCGCGGATCCGGCATACGTCGCCGAACCGCCGAGCTGCTTCTTGGCGTTTTCCATGGCGGCTGGATCGTAAACCACTACTTTGAACCCGCTCGCCGCCAGATTCTTCGCCAGATCCAGACCCTGCGATTCTTCCACGACCTCGGTGTCCGGTTTGTAGGAAAGGCCGAGCACGCCCACGGTTCCGCCCTTCGGCAGCCGCGACCGGACGATCTCGGTCAGCCGAGGGACTTGCCGCTTGTTGAGCTGATCCGTCGCTTCGGCCAGCAGCGCCGGCGCTCCCGTGGCTCGCGCCAAAGCGGAGAACGCGACGTTATCTCTCGGGAAACACGGACCGCCGTAGCCCAGCGCGCCTTTCAGATATTTCGAACCGATGCGTGTATCGCATCCAATGGCCGCACAGACAACATCCGCGTCCGCACCAGGCAGGTGTTCGCAAACCTGCGCCAGCATGTTGGCGTACGAAATCTTCGTGGTCACGAAGGTGTTCACCGACAGCTTGGTGAGCTCCGCGTTCACGTAGTTCATGCGCTGGATCCGCGGATTGCTGTCGCATACGCCTTTGTACAACTCTTCCAGAAGCTCGCCCGAGCGCGGATCCGATTCGCCGATTAGGATCATGTCCGGGTTCAGCATATCCCGGATCACGCTACCGAGCGCAATGAACTCCGGGTTGTAGCACAAGCCGAAATCCCGACCGCATTTCTTCCCAGAGTGCGCTTCGAGTGCCGGCAACAGCGTTCCGCCCGTGGATCCCGGCATCACTGTGCTCGAAAGCACTACCAGGTGCCAAGCAGATTTCGTCTTGAGCGCCGCGCCGATCTGCTCGGCTGCGCTCAGCACGTACTTCATGGAGAATCCGCCGTCGGCTTCGGAAGGCGTCGGCACCATGATGAACGTGGCGTGGGTGGCCAGCACTGCGGCAGAGCAATCGGTCGTGGCGGTGAGCCGCTCGCGATTGGCCGCGATCATGGCCTCCAGGCCCGGTTCGTTTACTGGAGGCCGTCCTTCTTGAATGGCAGCCACGTAAGCCGGATTCACGTCGACGCCCGTGACCGTGTGTCCCTTGTGAACCATCACGGCCGCCATAGGCGACCCAAGTTTTCCTAAGCCGACAATCGAGATCTTCATCGGTGTTATTCGCTTCCTTGTTATTCCCCGCGGGCAATTGGCATGCGCCACCCGGTTCCGAAGGCGCGCGATGTCACCTTCAGCACGGGAGCCGCCTGCTTCCTCTTAAACTCTGCATTCCGAACCAGCCGGAGCACTCTGCGGACCGTCGCTTCGTCAAACCCTTGGGCGATGATTTCCTCCGCCGACTGGGATCCTTCGATATGCAACTCCAAAATCCTATCGAGCTCCTCGTAAGGAGGCAAGCTGTCCTGATCCGTCTGATCGGGACGCAGCTCGGCTGACGGAGCCTTGGTCAATGTCGATTCCGGGATATCCGCTTTTCGCTTGTTACGGTACCGCGAGACACGATAAACCATCATCTTTGGCAGGTCAGCGATCACAGCCAGTCCACCGTTCATGTCTCCGTACAGCGTACAATAACCGACGGCCAGTTCGGATTTGTTCCCGGTGGTGAGCAGCAAGGCGCCGTATTTGTTGGAGAGCGCCATCAGCAGGTTCCCGCGGATCCGGGACTGAATATTTTCTTCCGTCACGTCCGGCGTATACCCTTGGAAAGCTCCTGCCAGAGTTGTTTCGTAGGTTTCCATGATTGGCGAAATCGGCAGTTTTAATACCTGGATGCCCAGATTTCGCGCCAGCTCCACGGAATCGTCTACGCTGCCCTGGCTCGAATAAACGGAAGGCATCATGACACCCAGCACGTTCTCCGGGCCAAGCGCGTCGGCGGCGATTGCGGCCGTGAGCGCGGAGTCGATGCCGCCGGAAAGTCCCAGCAGTACTTTCTTGAAATGAGTCTTGCGAGCGTAGTCGCGCACGCCCAGCACCAGCGCGTTCCAAATCTCGGCTTCAGGCTCGAAATCGTCATCTGCGATGCTACCGGTTTTAGAAGTGAGATCCACTACCAGTAAATCTTCGGCAAAGCCCTTCGCTCGCGCGAACAGATTGCCGTTCTTGTCGAATGCGCCACTGCGCCCATCGAAAATGAGGTCGTCGTTCCCGCCGACCTGGTTCACCCATGCCAGGGGAAGCCCGTGCTTGCGGGCCATCTGACCCAGCATCTTTTCGCGCAGTTGCTCCTTGCCGACGGTAAACGGAGACGCCGAAAGATTGACGATGGCTTGTGCGCCGGCTTGTGCTAGCTCCTCGATGGGATCGTGATGATAGCGCCTGCGCTTCCAGAAATCGCGATCGTTCCAGACGTCCTCGCAGATGCTGATGCCCAGGCGAAAGCCGTTCAGCTCGAGAACGCCGGGGGCGCGGCCGGGCTCGAAGTAACGATCTTCGTCGAAAACATCGTACGTGGGCAGCAGCGTCTTGTGAAATACCGGGCCCGTCGCTCCGTCCTTCAGCAGGATGGCGCTATTGAACAGCGGACGTCCGATGTCCGCGGGATTCGGCGTAGCGGCGCCCACCAGGACCGGAGGAGCATCCTTCAACTCGGTGGCCAGGCAGGAAAGCATCTGGCAACTGCGCTGTACGAAGCCGCTGCTCATCAGCAGATCGCGCGGGAGGTAGCCCATGAGGGCGAGTTCCGGCGTCACCACCAGATCCACGCCAAGAGCTTGCGCAGACCGCACGCCACGGGTGATCTGAGCAGCGTTGCCTTTCAGATCTCCCGCAATCGGGTTTATTTGGAGAAGAGCTACTCGCAATTCGGACGATCCTGCCCCGCCAGACTAGGTAATTAATTAGTCTAACAGTCTGCGTCATCGAAACAAAACTCGCCCGCGACATGTTACATTGACCCTTAACGATGAAAAACGATTTGATCCTCGTTACAGGTGCGGGCGGATTTATCGGCGGAGCCATGGTAGCCGACCTCCGCCGCCAGGGCCATAAGCGGATTCGCGCCGTGGATATCAAACCACTCGAGGAGTGGTATCAGGTGTTCGACGACGCAGAGAATCTGGTTCTCGATTTAAACCTCAAAGAGAGCTGCGAGCAAGCCGCGGAGGGCGCCGCTGAAGTTTACAACTTCGCCGCGAACATGGGCGGCATGGGCTTTATCGAAAACAACAAGGCCCTGTGCATGCTCTCCGTGCTCATCAACACGCACATGCTGCAGGCCGCGCAGAAGTACGGCGTTGGGAGGTTCTTCTACTCCTCTTCTGCGTGCGTGTATAACGGCGAGAAGCAGACGGATGCCGCCAATCCGGGTTTGAAGGAAGAGGACGCCTATCCCGCTCTTGCCGAAGACGGCTATGGATGGGAGAAGCTGTTCAGCGAGCGTATGTGCCGGCATTTCTCGGAAGACTACGGCATGTACGTGCGTGTGGCGCGTTTCCACAACGTCTATGGTCCTCACGGCACGTGGGATGGCGGACGCGAAAAGGCTCCGGCCGCGATCTGCAGGAAAGTGATCGAGGCGAAAGTCAGCGGCAAGCACGAAATCGTGATCTGGGGCGATGGCACGCGTACCCGCAGCTTCATGTACATCGACGATTGCATCGACGGCGTGCAGAGGATCATGAACTCTGGAATCCTCGAGCCCATCAATCTCGGATCGTCCGAAATGGTCTCCATCAATCAACTGGTGGACATCGTGGAAGACATCGCCAAGATCAAGCTGAAGCGCATCTACGATCTTGACGCGCCCAAGGGCGTGATGGGCCGCAATAGCGACAACACGCTCATCAAAAAGTACCTTGGGTGGGAGCCGAGCATTCCGTTGCGGCAAGGAATGGAAAAGACCTACGCCTGGATCCACGAGCAGTACATGCTTGCCCAAAATCAAGCTCACACGGCGGTCGTTCGATAGCGTGGCCCGGTAGGAGTTTGTGGACTCCCTGGGTCTGCCCCTGGTCAGCATCGTAACGCCATCGTTCAACATGGAGGGGTACCTCCCTCGAACCATCGAAAGCGTACTGAGCCAGGACTACCCGAACATCGAATACATCGTGATGGACGGCGGCTCCACCGACCGGACGCTCGAAATTCTCAAAAGCTACGGCGACCGTCTGAAGTATTTCAGCGAGCCCGACAAAGGCCCCTCCGACGCTGTTCACAAGGGTTTTCAGCGAGCCCATGGAGAAATCTTCGCCTGGCTCGGCGCGGACGATCTGTATCTTCCTGGGGCGGTTCGCAGTGGCGTCGAAGCACTAATGGCCCGGCCGGACATAGACGTGGTCTATGGCGAAGGAAACTGGATCGACGAAAACGACGCGGTGATCAGCCGCTATCCCACGCTGCCGTTCAAGGCCAAGGATCTGGAATGGGACTGTTTCATCTGCCAGCCTGCGTCGTTCATTCGCGCGTCTGCTTACCGCCGCTGTGGGCTCGATCCGAACGTCAACTTTTCGTTCGACTACGACCTGTGGATTCGGATGGCGAAGCAGGGAATCCGATTCGAGATGATCCCGCAGTACCTGGCGGGATCCCGAATGCATCAGGGCGCCAAGACGATCAACGAGCGTGAGACTGTTTTTACGGCGTCCATGGGCCTGTTGCAGCGCCATTATGGCTATATCCCGTTTTCCTGGGCGTTCGGGTATGCTGCGTTCCTCCATGATTCGCGCGATCAGTTCTTTCAGCCAGTGAAATATTCGCTGCGCAACTATCTGGCGAGCCTGCCGGTGGGCCTGCGGCTGAATCCCAAGAAACGCTCGAGATTTCTGGGCGATTGGCTGGCGGCGCCGTTTAAGGCTATTGGGCGGCGGCTGCACTGAGCGCCCCTATTCGTAGTACGCGGGCGACTTCTTGAGCTTCCGATTCCCGACCATGTCGTGCTGGATCCAAAGCTGTGCGTTGTTCTTCTGGATCAACGCCTCGAGCTTCGCCCGCGACGTCACCGTCTCAGATTTATCGTTCACCGGCACCGTGTGGAAGGTGCGTTCGCCGGGGAAGTGATAGAGGTCGCCGGTTAGCACCACCGCTCCTGTTTTGGGCAGCTTCACCAATAAGCTCTGATGGCCCGGAGTGTGACCGGGCGTCAGGACCAGCATCACGGATCCATCGCCGAACACGTCGAAGTCTCCGTCGAGCAGCTTGGTCTTGCTGTTCTTCAGTGCAGCGTATTCGTTGGGATGAATGTTCTCCGGAAGTCCCGGACCGAACATGTAATCGCGCTCGGCCTTTTGCGCGATCCATGTGGAGCCCGCGTAGTCATTGGCATTTCCGGAATGATCGCCGTGCAGGTGCGAGATCGCCAGATAGGTAATGTCCTTGGGCTGATATCCGACGGCCGCCAGTTGGCTCTTGAGGGACTTATCAATCTTGTCGTGCTTCGCGCCGCCGCCTTCGGGACGATCGTACACGGCGTCGTTCAGCCCGGTCTCCCACAGCAGCGTCCCGCGAGGGTGCACGATCAGGAAGCAGGGATCGGCCATGTCCACCGACTCGACCTGCTGGCGCGTCAGACCGTAGTTGGCCGGATCTCGATCCTTGAGAGTGGCGCAATCGAAGACGTACATTCGCATCGATCGAGGTGGAGTCGCGCAGAGGGCCGCGGCAACCACGACGCCGATTCCTGCCAGGGTTCTGAAGGTTCGCATATTCGCTCTAGCAGGTATATGCGGTTTACGAATGCGAGTCAAGCTAGTCTATCCTTAAGGGTTCAAAACGGAGATCGCTCATGCTCAAGTCGCGCGCATGGTTCGTGGCTGCGTTCGCGGCCGCCGTTGTTCCAGCATTTTTCCTCCCCACGGTCTCCGGTCAGGAGAAGGCCGGCAAGCAGAAGGGCAATGTTGCGCCTCCGCCGCCGATGCCCGCGACCCTTCGAAATTATCAGCCCGTGACCGCCGAGCGGCTGCTGAAGCCGGAAGACGGCAACTGGCCCATGATCCGGCGGACGTACGATGGCTGGGGCTTCAGCCCGCTCGACCAGATCACGCCCGCGAATGTCGCCAGGCTCAAGCTGATCTGGTCATCGACTACCGGCGAAGGCCGAGCCCATGAAGCTGCCCCAGTGGTGAACAACGGTGTCATGTTCATCACCACCCCCATGAACCAGGTGATCGCGTTCGATGCCACAACGGGCACGATACTTTGGCGCTATCGCCGTCCGCGTCCGCAGGGAGCGAACGTTCCTCACGAAGTGAATCGCGGAGTCGCGCTGTACGGCGACAAGGTCTATGTCTGCGCGGGCGAAGCCGTTCTGGTCGCGCTGGACGCGAAGACCGGCACGGAAGTGTGGACTTCCACCATCGCCGATAACAAATCGGGATACTACACCACGCTTGCCCCTCTGATCGCGAATGGAAAAGTTCTGGTAGGTGCTTCGGGCGGCGAATTCGGGATCCGGGGATTTGTGGCGGCGTTCGACGCCGAGACCGGCAAGGAAGCTTGGCGCACGTTTACGGTTCCCGCGCCCGGCGAGCCTGGAAGCGAGACATGGCCCGCGGGTGGCAATCAATGGAAGACCGGCGGCGCTCCGGTGTGGGTCACCGGCAACTACGATCCCGAGACGAATCTCGCTTACTTCGGCACGGGCAATGGCGGACCGACCATCGGCGACAACCGCCCCGGCGACAATCTCTACACGGCATCGACCATCGCTTTCGATGTCGCTACTGGCGCGATCAAGGGTTATCACCAATACCATCCGAATGATTCGTGGGACTACGACGAGGTCTCGCCACCCATCCTGGTCGATTACCAGCGCAACGGCCGCACCATCAAAGGCCTGATCGACGTCGCGCGTGACGGCTACCTGTGGTTTCTGGAGCGCAGCGCTGGACCGATTAAGTTCGTCGAAGGCAAGCCATACGTGTTTAACAACGTGATCCGCGGCGTCGATTCCGTCACGGGCCGCCCCGATATCGATCCGGCGCATAAGCCTGGCACGAACGCGCCCGCCGAATTCTGTCCTGGTGTGCATGGCGGCAAGACCTGGCCGCCGATTTCGTACAGCCCGAAGACGCGCATGATCTACGTTCCAGCGAACAACAATATCTGCGGCCATAACGGAGGCGCGCCGAATGTCACTTATACGCCGGGACGGGCCTTCGTGGGCATTCAAGGCGGATTTCCTCCGCTGATCGTGCCCGGCGCCGATCATTTCGGCGAAGTGCAGGCGTGGAATGTCGATACAGGACAGAAAGTGTGGACGCATAACTATGCGCGATCGCCGAACTGGGGATCCATGCTCGCTACCGGCGGTGGGCTGGTGTTCAGCGGAGGAACCGCGGATCGCAAGTTCCACGCCTTCGATGCGACGACTGGCAAACTGCTGTGGGAGTTTCCGATGAGTTCGGGAGTCGAGGCGCCGCCGACCTCTTTCGCAGTGAACGGGAAGCAATACATCGCCGTCTTGGCAGGATGGGGACAGGACGCCGGCGGAGAAGTGAACACCATGAGTCGGTTGTTCCCGGGCGAGGTTCCTCCCATGCCGGACGGCGGGTCGGTGTGGGTGTTCGCGCTGGAGTAATCGGGCAGTATGCGAATCGCAGTCCTGGCCGACATTCATGGGAATCTCCGCGCGCTCGAAGCCGTTCAGGCGGATCTCGCTAAGCGTTCGCCGGATGTGATCGTAAACCTGGGCGACAACGTATCGGGACCCCTGCAAGCTGCCGCGACCGCCGATCTTTTGATGCAGAAGAGTTACATTAACGTCCGGGGCAATCACGATCGCCAGCTTGTCGATCGTCCAACGGAGAAGATGGGTCCCTCGGATCGCGCCGCGCATGCCCAGTTAAACGGCCGCCATCTTGAGTGGTTGGCCGCGCTTCCGCGGACTAAGGTGCTCGATACAGACATTCTGCTATGTCACGGCTCGCCGAAGGATGACCTCGAATACCTGCTCGAAGAAGTGGATGGCGATGGCGTTCGCCTCGCATCGACGAAGGAAATCCAGCAGCGGCTGTCGGGCACCCAAGCGTCGCTGATATTGTGCGGGCACACACATGTGCCTCGCAGCGTTTGCCTACCCTGTGGTGCGGTGATCGTGAATCCGGGAAGCGTTGGCGTGCAGGCTTACGAAGACAACTTGCCGCCGCTGCATTACGTGGAGACAGGGAGTCCGCATGCGAGGTACGCGATGATCGACTGGGACCGCAAGGTGAGGCGGATCGAATTCATCACGCTGGAGTACGACTGGGGTTCCGCCTCGAAGGAGGCGGCGCAAGCCAACCGCCCGGACTGGGCTCACGCTCTGGCGACGGGATACGCTTTAAGGGCATCTGCGCCGAAGTAGCCGAGACTTATTGCTGGCCGGTTAGCGTGCCGGTAAGGAATGCGAAAGGTGCCGATGAGTTCGCGCCGGTAAGGATCGCCGTGGTCGCGCCAGTGACGTTGTCAAAAACTTCCAGTGTCGCGGTGACGTTGCAGGTAAAAGATTGGGTCGATCCAACTTTTACGACTGCGGTGACGTCGGTATGGGCGGAGGTCGTGTTCAGCTCAGAGCGGAGCGTATCCAGAAAATCGGCCTGGCCGAAACCCAGGTTGGCGACGGTCTTCTGCTTGATCAACTTTCCCTGACCATCATAGAGATCCAGTTCCACTTTGCACGGCTGGAAAAGGGTAACAGCAATCGGTGGCGGGGTCCGCACCAAGTTCACTACGTTGAGCCGGACCGTCTGCCCTATGCCGAGCCCGATCATCCCGAATGAGAACGTGGGAGTCGGCAGTACTGGAAGCGATGGCGCGAGCCGCTCCTGCGCCGCGAGATTTCCGTGGGTCAGGAGCAGCGCTGCCCCAGTCAACAACTTTGAGAGTAATATTTTGATTCGCATGAAAGCCATGTCCTCCGATAGCGTCTCCAATGCTTAGGGTAGCTGGCAAGCGAAGCTCGACGCTTCGTCGATGCTGCCCGTGCCCTTGTACTTCGCCACCTGCGGATACGGGCACAGCGGACGCGTGCGATCCACCTTGCCGGCGGTGCTGTGCGACGCGATCATCTTCTCGGGCGCCTTGCCCTGTTCCACCCACTGCTCCAATGCGCCGACTTTATCGAATACGTTCGGGCCTTCGCCGCCGCCGCAGTGTCCCATTCCCGGTTCCATGAAGAGGCGCATGTTGTTCGAAGTCTTCGATGAGCCGCCCAGCGTATCTTCCACGCTCTTGTAGTACTTGACGGTGTTCAGCGGCGAGACGTTCGTATCGGCCCAGCCGTGATAGATGAGCAGCTTCCCGTTGTGCGCGAAAAACGGCTTGAGATTGGGATCGGTGGCATTCATGGCCGAGTTTTCCGGCTGCTCGGCCAGGGCGATTCCTTTATCGAAATCGAAAGTCTTCCAATCCCAGGCGGGATTCTTGAAGACCACGTACTTGAAATGGTCGAAGATGTTCGCCGACGGTTCGGGACCGGCTGCTTGGACGCCCCAATTCAGCTCGCTTCCCGGCGCCAACGAAGGAAACAGGACTTGGCCCGTGCGCGGGTTGACTGCGGAAGCGTAGATCTTCTTGGCGGCGTCCACCTGCGGGGCGGTGAGGCAAGAAGGACCGTCGCCGTTCTTACAAAGCAGCACCTTGGGATCGAACTTGCACCTCGTGGGATCTTCGATGAGCCCGTCTTTGACGCCGTCGCGAAGATCGCAGGCAGCGAGCGCGGCCTGGTGGATCACAGGATACTTGGCGGGCGGAATGTAGCTGGCCGGATCTTTGAGCACGGCGGCCGCGATCCACAACGAGATCGCCGTGCGATTGGCGGGCGCGCCGGTAATGATGCCGTCATAATCGTCGGGGAATTTTTGCGCTTCTTTGAGTCCCTGGCGTCCGCCGGTGGAACAGCCGTTCCAGTAAGAAAGACGCGGCGCGCTGCCGTAGAACGCCTGGATCACGGCCTTGGCCTTGAGAGTCATCTCATGCTCGGAGCGCCAACTGAAGTCGATCAGTTGTTCGGGATGTTCCAGGGCGAAGCTCCCGCTGCCGCCCACGTGGCCCGTGTCCGTCGACGCGCTTGCGTAGCCGGCCTTGACCGCGTCGGCCAGCGCGGAATAACTGATGACTCCAGCCCAGCCTCCATTGCCGACCGACTGCAGCTTCTTGTTCCAGTTCGACGTCGGGAGCCAGACTTCGATCTTGATATCGGAATCGCTCGAGGGCTTGAGGGTCGCTGCCACGCGGCAGAATTCGGGAAGGTCTTTGTAGACGTTCGCACCCTTGCCTTTCGCATTCGCGCCCGGCGGCGTGAACTGTCCGGCCGGCACAACCTGCGCCGAGGTGATAGTGGTGTTCGGCAACGCCAGCGACGCGAGGCTTTCACATGAGGCTGCAAATGCCGGTGAAGCGATCACGCTCGCGAGAATCAGCAGGGAATTGCGCATGGTTTCCTCCAGGCGATCCTAAGCAAACTGGGGATCAGTATACACCTCCAGAGGATTGCAATATGATGTTCCGGGGAGGATTGAGCGTGATATTCAATCCCGTTTGGGTGGCTGTCGCAATTCTGTTCGTGAATGTTTCTGTTCAGGCCCAGGATTTCGATGGTAAGAAAGTAGCGGCCGCGCTTACGCTGAAAAATATTCCTCCGGCGCCGCGCTTGGCCGACGGACATCCCGACCTCGGTAACGACAAAGGCTCCTGGGAACCTCCAGGCGTCGGCGATATGGCCGGCACCGGTGGAGGCTTCGCCGGAACCGCGCAGCCGGAGAAGAAGATCGACGTGCCTTTTCTCCCGTGGGCCAAGACCGCGTACGATCAGCGCAATGCCAACATCACCAAGGACGATCCCGAGGGGTTCTGCCTTCCTTCGGGGATCCCGCGCATGTATGCGACGTCGTTTCCATTTCAGATTTACCAGATGCCGAACCGCGTTCTGTTCGTGTTCGAGGGCGGCGCGCACATGTGGCGAGTCGTCTATACGGACGGGCGAAAGCACACGCCACCCGATAAGCTCAATCCCACCTATCTGGGCGAGGGGATCGGTCACTGGGAAGGCGACACTCTGGTGGTCGATGTCACCGGCCTGAACGATCGAAGCTGGGTGGATGCGGCGGGGCATCCGCACACCGAGCAGCTCCATGTGATCGAGCGCTTCACCCGCGTGAATGAGCTGATCCTGCACTATGAGGCGACTATCGACGATCCCGGCGCTTATTCCAAGCCGTGGACCACGAGCTGGAACATCCTGTTTCATCCGGGTCTGGAGCCTTTCGAGTACATCTGCCAGGAAAACAACGCCGACCTGAAGCATTTGGTCGGTAAGTAGCAGGCTTTGGACTCAGGATTGCTCGTTTCGAGGCATGCAATGGACGCCTCGGGGAGTCAGTAACGACGTCGAAGATCGCAGAAGTTCCAGCGGTTTCTCGGGGATGGGCTTTGGCGGGCGCCACATCGGCATCGGCGGGGCTCTCCTGCTCCTGATCCTGAGCCTTGTTTTCCATCGCAATCTTTTCACAGTATTTCTCGGCGATTCCGAATACGACCGGCCTGTCGCAGCCTCCGGGCCGCCGTCGACGGCGTCGGAAAACACGGAAGTGCAGTTCGTTTCTTTCGTTTTGGACGATGTGCAAGCAACCTGGGAGAAATTACTTCCCGCCACGGGCACCCGGTATCGTCATGCCAAGCTGGTGCTCTTTCGTGATGCGATCGATTCCGCCTGCGGGCAGGCTGAGAGCGCAACCGGGCCTTTCTACTGTCCGGATGACGAAAAAGTGTATCTGGACTTAGGATTCTTCGACGAACTCCGGGGGCGTTTCGGCGCTCCCGGGGAGTTTGCGCAGGCCTATGTGATCGCCCACGAGATCGGCCATCACGTGCAGAAACTCATTGGCATCGAAGGGCAGGTGCAGCGTATGCGATCCGCGAATCCGCGCGAGGCGAATCCGCTGTCCGTGCGCCTGGAACTGCAGGCAGATTGCCTTGCGGGCATTTGGGCGATGTCCACTGAGCAACGTAAGATCGTCGATCAGGCAGATATTGCCGCGGCACTGCAAGCCGCAGCGGCCGTAGGAGATGACCGGCTGCAGAAAATGGCGACCGGCCACGTGAGTCCCGAAAGTTTTACCCACGGTTCGTCCCGCGAACGTATGCAATGGTTTCAGACCGGACTGAACTCCGGTCAAATCTCCGCCTGCAATACGTTTGGCCGATAGATTTCGGCAGTCCAATTAAACTCATAGCTACACTTTCAGTAGCGCTTCCACTCGAACTGTAAGGTTTTCCGGCGTTCTTCGTCAGCCCCTCTGAAAAGAACGTTGAAAGGAAACGATATGAAACTGAAAGAAATGACGAGAAGGCTCGTGCTCCTGACCGCGGCGGGCGCTGCATTCAGCATCGCGAGCGCGGCGGATGGTCCGCTGGAGTACCGGATTCTGGCAACTTCGAAAACCTCCACCATGGAGAAGGAACTCAACGAAGCTGCCGCCGACGGTTATCGCTTCGCCAAGGCCATGGGCGGAAAGACCGCAAATGGCGGCCAGGAAGTGGTCGTGGCGATGGTGAAGGAGGCCGGGACCGCGGGCCGCTCGGGCTTCCGATATAAGCTTCTGGCCACGAACAAAACCTCAACCATGCAGAAAGAAATGCAAAGCATGGCCGAAGAAGGTTACGAATACGTCGATCAGACCGTGTTCCAGACGGCCTTCGGGGGCAGGGAAGTCGTCGTCATCATGGAACGCGACCCCGCCCAAAAAGGGCGTTCCAGCTACCGGCTGTTAGCAACCACGAAAACCTCGACCATGCAGAAGGAACTGCAGGCGGCCGGAGCTCAGGGCTATGTGTTGCTTGGCCTCACTGTCGGCAAAACAGAGATCGGCGGCGATGAGATTGTCGCCGTGCTGAGGAAGAACTAAGCGTCATTCGAGTGGCAGCCGGCGGAGCTCGTGGTCTTGCAGCGGCAATCCAGGCACCCGTGCTCCGCGCAACTCCCGCAGACGACCCGCACCTGCTTGCGCAGAGCCTCCCGCGCCCTGTGCACCCGCACCGCGGCATTCCCCGAAGTAATCCCCGCCTGATCCGCTAAATCGTTCAAGCTTCGTTCCTCGAGGTCGATGGCCCGCAGCGCGTCCCGATACTCGGGCTTGAGCGTATCCAGCAGGCCCAGGACGCAGGCGCAGATCTCATTCTTCAGTTCCGCTGTCGGTTCCTCTTGTTTAATGAACTCCTTGCCGAAACCCTCCATCGCGCGATCTGTCGAAGCCCGGTGACGATAGTGATCGATCACCGCGTTGCGCAGGATCCGGTAAAACCACGCCACGACGCTTTCCTCATCGCGCACCTCGCCGCCCCGCCCCAGGCCCTTCACAAATGCCGATTGCAGGATGTCTTCGGCGGCCGCACGCGATTCCACACGCGTCTGGAGAAATGCCAGGAACTGCCGGTGGTGATCCACCAGGCGCTGGATTGCTTCGGGAGTGAGCGAAGTCGATGATTCGGAAGTAGTTTCCACCACGCTCAGGCTAGCACGCCGGCCACTGTAAGGTTTTCGAGGGAAGCACGTCAGCCCCTATGAAAGCGCTGATCTGCATAAAGAAAAGAGCGCAAAACAAAAGAGGAGAAAAGACAATGTTCAGCGTTAAGAATGTGACCACGAAGAATGCGACGACGAAAGCCGCGAACTGCAACTGCGGATGCGGGACCTGTTCCTGCGGATGCGAGAAGGGCGCGTGCCACTGCCAGGAGCGGAACTGTCAGTCCGGCTGCGGCCAACCTGCTGCGGACCGGTAGTCGACGCTTGGTATTGGCCTCCTGCGATCCGTAAAATGATATAGTTTTGAATCGCAGGAGGCTTCATGAAGCATTTGTTTCTGGTTCTGATCGCGCTGCTTTCGTTCTGCGCGATGGTGGCTCTACCACAGCAATCGCAGAGTCTCGAGTGGGCGTATCCGGTGCCCGACAAGAATCCCCCACCCGCAGGCGATCCGAAGGAAGTGAAGCGCCTTCCGGGCAGCACCAAGACCTATACCCAGGCGCAGATCGACGATCAGCTCAACCCGCCGGATTGGTTTCCTCAGGAGCACGCGCCCCTCCCGGGCATCGTCGAGCACGGATTCCAGGTGCAGGCCTGCGGATCCTGCCATCTGATGTCGGGACACGGTCATCCCGAATCCGCCATGCTGGCCGGCTTGCCCGTGGCGTATTTGATGCGGCAGATGCAGGATTTCAAGAGCGGCGCTCGCAAGGACCCCATGGTCTACGAGCCTTCGCAGCGCGCCGCGCGGATGAACGCGATCGCCAAGGGCCTTCCGGACGAAGATATGCGCAAAGCAGTGGAATATTTCGCGGCGCTGAAGCCGGCCGTCTGGTACAAAGTCGAGGAAGCGCAGACGGTTCCGAAAACGTGGGTCAACGGGGGGCGCATGCGTTTCGCGCTGCCGGGCGGTGCGACCGAGCCGATCGGCAATCGCATCGTCACGCTCCCGCAAGATCCGGCCAGAGTGGAGAGCCGCGATCCGCATTCCGGATTCATCGCCTACGTTCCCCCGGGCAGCCTCAAGAAGGGCGAGGCGCTGGTGAAGACCGGCGGTTCCGGCAAGACCATCGCCTGCGAAATCTGCCACGGCGAAGGACTCAAGGGCTTGGGCGATATCCCGCGCCTGGCGGGCGTTCATCCGATCTACATTGTCCGGCAGCTTTACAATTTTAAGAGCGGCGCGAATAGCAGCACCGCGGGCGCGCAGATGAAGAAGGTCGCTGAGAAGCTGACTGACGAGGACATGGTCGCTATCGCGGCGTACGCGGCGTCTTTGGCTCCGTAGCAGTATGAAACGAGTGTTCGCTTTAACCTGTGCGGCGATTTGCCTGGCTGTGGTCGCGCCGGTATTCTCTCAGCAAGGCCATCCGTTGACGGGCACATGGTCGGGCGACTGGGGCGCATCGTCGACCAAGCGCAATCAGGTGACGTTTGTGATGAATTGGGACGGCAAGAACATCACCGGCCTGATCAATCCTGGTCCGGATTCCATACCGATCGCCAGCGTATTCGTCGACCCGGCTACTTGGACCGTGCGAATCGAGGCGAACGGCAAGGAACACATCACGGCGGAGGGCAAGCTCGAGGATTTGGGTTCGTACCACCGCACGATCAAGGGTTCCTGGACCCAGGGAACAACGAAGGGCGACTTCAAGATCACGCGGGACTAGCAGCACACATGACCAAGAGTTTCCTCATCGGGTTATGGATCGCGGCGATGGCGTTCGGGCAGAGCGCCACGACCTATGACAGCTCGCGCCAAGTGCGGTTGACCGGCGTCGTGACCAGAGTCGAGTGGGCCAACCCACACGCGTTTTTCTTCATGAACGTGAAGGATTCCGCGGGCACCGTTACTACGTGGGCCCTGGAGTTCGGCAATCCTCTGGATTTGGAGAAGGACGGCTGGACGCGAAACTCTCTGCACGTCGGCGATACGGTCCAGGTGGACGGAGTTCCCGCGCGCGAGCCTGGCAGCCAGGCGTTTGCGAAATCGGTGACGCTCGCCAAGACGGGCAAGAAACTGTTCACCGCCGCGCCCAAGAAGCCGGCGGCCGCTGCGCTGAAGGAACCGGCGCCGCGCTGGCCCGACGGTCAGGTTCGCCTGGGCCCGCCGCCCGGCAAAAAAGGATACTGGGCGACCACCGGAGCGAATGCGCTGGTCGACAACAGCGCCGGCAAAATCGCGATGAACGACGAAGGCCTGCTGCAGAACCTCTCTGACGCGGATCGTGTGGCTCCCTTTCAGCCCTGGGCCAAGTCGGTCTACGAATATCGCCAGCGAACGCTCCTCAAAGACGATCCTCTGGTGCGATGCCTGCCGCCGGGCGGGCCGCGTCAGTTCCAGATGCCGAACGGGTTCCAGTTCATCGAGCAGCGCGAGCTGGGCCGCATCCTGCTTCTCTTGGGCGGGGCGGATCGCAATTGGCGCATGATCTACACGGACGGGCGCCCGCAGGGCCAACCCGATGAAGTAGTCCGCGGATATTACGGCAATTCAGTCGGCAAGTGGGAGAAAGATACCCTGATAGTGGACGTGGTTGGGTTCAACGAACATTTTTGGTTCGCGAACGGCGGGCTTCCGCACACGGAAGCTCTGCATCTGACCGAGCGCTTCACCCGGCCGGATCTCGGCACCTTGAAGTACGAAGTGACCGTGGACGATCCGCGGACCTATACGCGCCCGTGGACCGGAGGCTGGAACATCCAGTGGGTCCCGAACGAAGAGATTCAGGAATACTTTTGCGAAGAGAACGTGGAAGCAACGCTGTCTAAGAACGTGAAGGAGAATTACAAATGAGAGCCAATGCGATCGTTACCTTGATGGGCCTTGGTTTGATGATGCTGGCCGTGAAGCCCGCAGCTGCGCATCATTCCTTCGAAGCCGAATACGACGGCAACAAGGTCGCCACGCTGACCGGGTTCGTCACCAAAGTGGACTGGGTGAATCCGCACGCCTACATCTTCTTCAATGTGAAAGACGAGAGCGGCATGACCAAGGAGCTGCGGTTCGAGCTGGGTCCGCCCTACGCGCTCACGCGCGGCGGCTGGAAGCGCGACACGGTGAAGATCGGCGACAAGATCACCGTGGAGAACGCGGCCGTCGCTAAAGACGCGAAGAACGCCTGGGTAGGCGCGATGCAGACCACGTCGCTTATCACGGAGAGCGGCCAGAAACTGCCGACGAGGTAATCTTTCGGTGAGACTCGCGATTGCGCTGGTGACATTATCGGTGTCGTGCTGGGGGCAGGCGAAGCAGGCGCCCGAGCCTACTCCGCGCTGGCCCGACGGCAGAGTGAATCTTGGGTCGACGCCGGGCAAGAAGGGATATTGGGAAGTCCGGCCCGGCTTGGGCGGCTTTCCTCGCGCGAACGATGTCCCGTTTCAGCCGTGGGCCAAAGCCGTCTACGATTACCGCACCGCGACGTTTTCGCAGGATTCGCCGTTGGTGGATTGCAAAGCAGCGCCCGGGCCGTCCTTCTTCAATTCGCCCGGATTTGAGATCGTGGATGTTCCCGAGCTGAAGAGTATTTTCATCCTCAACATGGCCGGGCCACATTCCTGGCGCGTGATCTACATGGACGGCCGCATGCATCCGCAGGGTCCGGACGTAAGGCCGACATTCCTGGGCCACTCGATCGGGCACTGGGAAGGCGACACGCTGGTGATCGATTCGGTGGGCTTCAACGAGAAGATGTGGGCTGTGGGCGCGTTCCCGAACACCTCGCAACTGCATCTTGTCGAGCGCATCTCGCGCCCGAACCTGAAAACGCTCTCCTACGAGGTCACAGTCGACGATCCCGGCGCCTACACGAAGCCCTGGTCCGGCAAATGGACCATCACCGAGACCACCGGCTCGAAGTGGGTCCCCGACGGCGAAATGTTCGAGTATATTTGCGAAGACGCAGGTCGCTAACGGCGGGCCTCGGCTAAAAGGCTGCTGTCGATCAAGGGCGTCAAGGCTGCTCTCGGCCGAGGCTGCCGGGATTGGACCGCCGCCACGAAGATCTCCACGTTCCCGAGACCTTCAGGAAGATCGCCAGGAAGATTCGCGGGGAAGCGGAACTGGCTCCAGACGCGCTCCATGATCGCTGGCTGGGTGTTGATGAACGGCGCGAGAATCGTACGCGCGTCGGCAGGCTTGCTGCGGATACGATCGGACGCGCGCAGCACCGCGCGAACCACTTCCACTAACGCGCGCCGCTTGTCGGCATCCTTCAAAGCTTTGGTGGTCGTGTTGAGGTTGAACCGCTCGCGATAGACCGATGCATTCTGCAGGACGATGGCGTCGCTGCCGAGCGCTTCGAGCGAGTTTTGCGCGTGAGGCTCCCACATGGCGATCGCGTCCACGTCGCGTCTTTTGAGCGCGGCCGGCATGTCGGGACCTTCCATGTTCACGAAGCGTGCATCGACATCGAGCTGCATCCCCGATTTGCGAAGCATCTCCCTCAGGAAGTAGAGGGACGACGTGTTCACGGTCGCGGCGACCTTTTTGCCGCGAAGATCTTCCACCTTGCGAATACCCGACGATCTTCGCGCGACGATGCGATAACGCGCCTCGGCGAGCGTGAGGACGATGCGGATCCCCGGCTCGGCCACGGAGTTTAGCAGCGCCTGTGTCTCGGAGCCAGTAGCCGCGTCGACGTCCCCGTGCAGCAACCGCTCCATCGCCACGCGGCCATTGGGAACCGGAACGATCTCGACTCCGGGAATTTTTTCGGCAAGGAAGATGGGCGCCGATTCGATAGTGGTCGCGTTGACCGCAATCTTGATTTGCGCGCCGGCGCCCGCCGCAAATGTCAGGAAAACCAGCAGTAAATTTCGCATTTAATCGCGAACCTTCGCGTTGTCGAAGGCGCGCAACCAGTTCTCGCCAAGGATCTCGGGCGTCGCCAGATTGTGCCGGCGCAGGGCCTCCACTAGCTCGGGATAGTGGCTCGCATCGAAATTCTTGAGTGTGCTGCGTGCGTGGGTGAGGTCGAGCCCAATAGCGACACTCTTCGGGCCGCCGACCGCCACGGCATGCGCCACGTGCGCGACCCAATCGTCAAGTGTCGGAACAACGGCCTCGCCCTCCGGCGATTCGTGCCATTGCTGGGAATAGAAACGCCGCCAGCGGCCACCCTGCTGGGCGTCGAGCGCCTCGATGTACTCGCCGAAATCCTGATTCGGTGAGCGGATCAACGATAGCTCCCCGAAAAGAATCTGCTCGCGGGTGACGCCGTTCACCGGAATCGACGGTTTCCCGCGCGACCAATCGTAATAGCGCTGCCCGATCTGCTCCGCCGCGCTGTGGATGCCGATCATGCCGCCTTTAGCGATCAACGCGCGCAGCACATCATCGGAAAGGTTTGCTGGATTGGAACATATCGCCCGCAAAGCCACGTGACTGGCGACCACGGGAGCCCGGCTGGCCGCGATGATCTGGCGCTGCGCGGCCTCGGTCGCGTGCGAAATATCGATCAGCATGCCGAGCCGGTTCATCTCCTCGATCAGGCGCCGGCCCTTCTCATTGATGCCGGACCATTTGGCCCCGCCGCGAACCGAAGAGTCGGCATAGGCCGTCGTCGATTGGCTCGAGAACTGGATCACGCGCACGCCCAGGCGGTGCCAGAGCCGCAGAATGTCGATGTCGCCTTCCTGATCGAACCCGGCTTCGATGCTGAGCATCACGGCCATCTTTCCGCTGTTAACGATGCGGCGGACATCGGCCGAGGTGAGCGCGACTTCCATCTGGTCGCGATGGGCTTCAAGAGTTCGGTGGAATGTCTCGATCAGGCGGCCCGCTTGTTTCACGGTGGTGTTGTAGACGTTGTAACCGTAGGGCGCGATATTATCGATGACGAAATTCACGCCGCCCGCGCGGGCTCGGGCGTAATCGAACTGGCCGACGGACTGCGGTTTCCAGGGGTCGATGCCTTCCCAGTAGACCCGATTGGTGATGTGCACGTGGCCATCGGCCAGAATGGGCGTGTTCTGAGCGTGAGCGCTCGCACAGGCGAAAGCGATCGCGCAGAGGATGAGTCGGTTCCTGCGGTTCACCTGTATAGACTAACGCGACGACATCAGTTGACGCAGCAGCGCCGCGGTGCTTTCGCGAACCGTGGATTCGCCACCGATGCGCGCCCGCACGCCTTTTCCCATGGCGACATCGAGCGCTGTGCGGTCCTGCTTGTCTTTCGCATCGAGATTCGCGCCGTGCTCCGCCAGATACTTCACGATTCCATCGGATGCCTGTGCGGCGATGTGCAGGGCAGTTTGGCCGCTGTCATTGGCCGCGTTGATATCGACGCCGGCATCAGGGCCCAGTTCAAACAAGTACGTAACGGCTGCCAGTAATTGCGCCTCGGTCGCGTAATCTTTGGCGAACACTCCCGTCCCGCGGCCGACGCCGGCCGCGAGCATCAGTGCCGTGGTTCCGTTCTTCTGCTTGAGCCCGGCATTGGCGCCATGAGCGATCAGCACCCGCATTGCCGCGACATCGCCGTTCTTGGCCGCGCGCATCAGGGGCGTGGTGCCTTCTCCCAGGCTCGGCTCGCCTGGCGTGTGAGCGCGGGTCAGCGTGACCGATTTCAGCGCGGTGTTAGGGTCCGCACCGTGCGCGAGCAGAATCGGCAGTAGATCCACCGCCGTAAGCTTGTCGGTGGACTTGCGACCCGGGCGGCCGTAAATTTCGCCGAGCGTGCTCATGTCGACCGCGGCGTAAAGCGCGGCCATACCTGCGGAATCGGCGATGTTGGGGTCGGCGCCCTTTTCAACCAGGGCAGCCGCGGTATCGAAGTGTCCGTTGAGGATCGCGAATTCCAGGGCCGTGGTTCCATCCGGATCGGTCAGGTTCAGATCGGCGCCCATTTCGGCGAGCGTGCGCGCGGCATCGAGCGAACCTTGGCGGCCGGCATACATTAGCGCCGTCCAACTGCCGTGCGGCAGGATCGTGGTCACGCCCTCCAGGCCGAACCGGTCCTTGGGATACTCCAGCTTGTCGGATCGCGCGTTGGGATCGGCGCCGTGCTCGATCAGCGCCCGCACCGCGTCGGGATGATTCTCGGCGGCAGCCCACATGAGCGCGGTTTCGCCGAGCGTGTTTTCACGCGCCTTGGCATCCGCGCCGCGAGCGAGCAGCATGCGGACGATTTCGCCGTTCCCAGTCCGCGCGGCATCCATGAGAATCGCGTTGGTGGGATGCGCGCCGGCTTGCAGGAGCGCCTGAATCAGCGGAGCACTGCCGTTCTCCGCGGCCAGGGAAAGTGGAGTGACTCCGTAGCGATTCGCGGCATCGGGATTCGCGCCGGATCGAAGCAGGCGTTGCACGGCATCGGCGTCATTTGCGCGAACGGCCCAGTGCAGAGGGGTGCTGCCATCAGGATCGTCCGCCGCGAGGGCGGCGAATGAAGACGCAGCTAGAAGAACCGCACAGGCTAAAGGCCTGTGCCACTTAAAACAGGTCATCGACCAGCCCTGTGCTGTCGCCGTAATGCTCGATGGGAATATCGTACTTGGCCGCCACGGTGCGCCACAGATTCCCGACCGGCGTCCGCTTCGGAAGCTCGATCATGCGATGCCCCTTGAGGCTTCCGCTCACGGCGGCCACGGGCAGAGGGTCGGTCGCATGGCCGTTCGAATCGCCCATGCCCGCGCCGTAGAAGATCAGCGAGGAATCCAGCAGCGAGCCAGGACCATCTTCGGTCTTGCGCAGCGTCTCCAGAAATTTCGCGAACAATCCGGCGTGATATGTGTTGATCTTCACCACCTGCGCCATCTTGTCGGTATTGTTCTGGTGGTGCGAGACCGAATGGTGCTGCTCGCTCACGCCCAATTGCGGATACGTCCGCTGGCTGAGCTCGCGCGAGAGCATGAACGTGAAGACGCGCGTCACATTGGCCTGGTAGGCGGCGGCGATCAGGTCGAACATCAGGCCGACGTGCTCCTCGAAAGACTCCGGCACGCCGACGGGAGCCTCCAGAGCGGTCTCCGAAAGATTCTGCTGCGACTCCGAGCGCTGGATCCGCCGTTCGATTTCGCGGACGTTATCGAGATAGTCGCTGACGCGCGCGCGATCACGTCCGCCCAGAGTGCGTTGCAGATCGTTCGCATCCTCGGCGATCGAATCCAGGATGCTGCGCTGCGTGGCCATCCGCGCGCGGCGTTCGGCTGCGGATCCAGAGCCGCCGAAGAGGCGTTCGAAAACCGTCCGCGGATTGGTCTCCATCGGCAGCGGCGTCGTCGGCGTCCGCCACGAAATCGTGTTCATGTAGGTGCAACTGAACCCCGGCGAGCACGCCCCGACGTAGCCGGTGAAATCTTCGGTAGCAAGCTCGAGCGACGGCAGCGGGGTATCCTGGCCGATCTTCTGCGCCACCACCTGATCGATGGTCGTGTTGGCCAGCACATCCTCGGCTTCGGTTCGCTTGGGCCACACGCCGGTGAGGAAGCCGGCGCAGCTTACGGCATGATCTCCGATCACGCTGCCCGGGCGGGACCGCGTAAGGTTGTGGACCAGCACCAGCGAATCCTTGAATGGCTCCAGCGGCTTGAGGATCGGCGTAAACTCGAACCTCGCGGGGGTTTTCGGCGTCCACTGCTGCATGATCGCGCCGTTGGGAATGTACACCACGCCGAATCGCATCGACGGGATGGCGGCTGCCTTGGCCTGCGGAGTGAATGCCGGGATCATCGCATCCAGGAACGGCAGGGCGATGGCGGCTCCCGAGCCCCTCAGTATCGTTCGGCGGGATATCGATTTCACGGCTTGTTCTCCACGGCTGTTCGCATCTCGAACGGCGTGCTCCGCACGATTCCCATTATCAGTGAGGAGGCCTTGTAGTTGTTTTGCGCGGCTTCGCGGACGATTCCACGCACGGCGGGCATATCGCGATAGTCCAGCCCACGTCCCAGCGCGTAGATCAAGAGTTTCTCCGTCATCGTGCCGGCGAACATGTCGGGACGGCTGACGATGCTATTGCGCAGATCCACCACGCCATTCACTTTCGTTCCATCGGCCAATTCGCCGGAAACGTCAATGGGGCCGCCTGCGTCGCGCGTTCGCCAGGCACCCACGGCGTCGAAGTTCTCAAGTGCCAGGCCGATCGGGTCCATGTTCTTGTGGCAACTCGCGCAAACGGCATTGGCGCGATGCTCTACCATCTGCTCGCGCATTGTTAGCGGCTTTTCGCGATCCTTGTTCTCCTTGAGCAGCGGGACATCGGGAGGAGGCGGAGGAACCGGCATCCCGAGCAGGTTTTCCAGGATCCACTTCCCACGGACCACGGGCGATGTGCGCTCGGCTTTGGAGGTCAGGGCGAGGATGCTGCCGTGTCCCAGCAGTCCGCGGCGGAAATCGTCCTTAACGGTCACGCGGCGGAACTGGCTGCCGTAGATTCCAGGGATCCCGTAGTGCCGGGCCAGCCGTTCGTTGAGGAATGTATAATCCGCCGTCAGGAGATCGAGCACGGGTCGATCCTCTTTGAGGATGCTTCCGAAGAACAGCTCGGTTTCGCGTTGGAATGACTGCCGGAGGTTGTCGTCGAAATCGGGAAAGTCGTCCGAGTTAGGCAGGACGTTGCGAACGTTCCGCAGTTGCAGCCACTGCCCGGCGAAATTGCTGACGAGCGAATGCGATTTCGGATCGCGCAGCATGCGCTGCGTCTGCTCGCGCAGCACCGTGGGATCGTGAAGCTTGTTGGTGCTCGCCAGGGTGAGGAGTTCATCATCCGGGATGCTGCTCCACAGAAAGAAGGACAGCCGCGAAGCCAGCTCCAGATCGCTGACACGATAGACCGATCCAGGAGCCGCGTTCGCAGGATCTTTCTCGATCCGCAAAATGAACTTCGGGCTGGCGAGAATCCGCTCCAGAGCGAGCTGGATGCCGGCCTCGAAACCGCCCTCATTCAGGCCGGTTTCGTAGAAGGACAGAATACGGGCCAGATCCTTATCGCTCACCGGCTGACGATATGCACGGCGAGCCAGCGCGGCGATGATTTTCTGGGCGCAGGCCGTCTCGTCCGCCGTTTTATCGGGACGACATGCGAAGATCCGGCGCCGGCTGGGCGTATCGCCGGGACCGGTCGCGTTAAAGGGACCGGTAATCGTAAGGGTCTGAATGTGCGGCCATCCGCTCCAATCGAAGTTGTCTGTTGAACTGCGCAGGAACGGCTGCAAGCGGTCGGGACGCTCGACCGGGGAACCTTCGAGAAACGCCGCCGTCACGTCGGCAGGTCCCGCTTTAACTTTCACGCGAACGCGCAGCCGGGCATCCACAGCGTCGCCCAATTCTGTGGGCTTATCGAACATCGACGCAAGATCAGTGTTGCCGCCGATGTTCGCTAGATGAATCCGCTGGCCTGCCACCGTGAACTCCACCTGATGAGCGAATTCCAGCCCGCGCATGATGTTCAGGTTGGTCCGGTACAGCTTGGCCTGAAACTCGTACTCGCCATCCAAAGGAAAATTGTGATGGACCATAATCCCGCCGATGGTCCCGAGCGGCAGTCCCTCGATGTGCTCGTTCTGCGAAAGATCCTGGCGGATTCGATAGGTTGAGCCGGCCGCCTTTGCATGCGGATCGCCGACGGCCAGCGCGCTTATGGTCGCCGCGGCAGAAAGGTAACGCTCCTGGAGCGACGGCGAGAAGCCCAGAACATCGGAAACGTTGTCGAAGCCATAGGCCGAATCGTCGGGAGGAAGCAGGGCGGCGGCGTCCACGTCGAGTGCCAGCAGATCGCGGATGGCATTGGCGTACTCGGCACGATTCATCCGATGGAGCAGGGGACGTCCGGCGTAAGACTTAGCTTGCGCCGCGCTATCGATCTTCGTCTCGATGGAAGATACGAATTTGTGCGTCGCTGCGGCGTCCGGACGAGGCATACCAGCAGGCGGCATCGCACCGGTGCGCAGTTTGAGGATTGCTTTTTCCCAGGTCTCGGCATCGGCGGGAATTTTCCCGAGATCGAGGGTCTCCAGCACAAGTCCGCCGGTTTTGAGGCGCTGGTTGTGGCAGGTGACGCAATACTTTTTCACGAACTGTGGGTCTTGCGCGGAACAAACGGTCCCAAACACAGCAGCGGTGATCCACAGACTCTTCCGCACTCAATCCCCTAGTGAATCCTAACGTAGGTGTTTTCCGGAGGCAACGGGTCGGCTGCTAAAGGATGATAATGGAAACCTGCCTCAAATCCGAGGCAAGAAGTCCATGAGTGTCCCTTACGACGCCATCATTATCGGCACGGGACAAGCGGGCCCCCCGCTCGCCAAGCGCCTGACTGCCGCTGGTCAGAAAGTCGCGATCGTCGAACGCGGGCTTTTTGGCGGGACCTGCGTAAATACAGGCTGCATCCCTACGAAGACCATGGTCGCGAGCGCGTACGCGGCGCATCTCGCAAGCCGTGCGTCGGAATTTGGCGTGGTGACCGGCGCGCCAGTAACGGTTGATATGTCGCGCGTCAAAGCGCGCAAGGATTTCGTTTCCGGGCAGTCACACCACGCGGTGGAAAACGGGCTGAAAACCATGGCGAACTGCACCGTTTACCAGGGGCACGCGCGGTTCGAATCGGCGAACGAGGTCAACGTCGGCGATGTCCGGCTGAACGCAGACAAGATTTTCTTAAACGTGGGTGCCCGCGCCGCGATTCCGCCAATTCCCGGGCTGGATCAGGTCCCTTACCTGACCAACAGCTCAATGATGCATCTTGAGACGCTCCCCAGGCATCTCATTATTTTGGGCGGCAGTTACATCGGTCTGGAGTTCGGCCAGATGTTCCGGCGCTTTGGCAGCGAAGTGACCATGATCGAAACGGGACCGCGATTGATTCCTCGTGAGGATGCGGATGTCTCTACCGCGATTCTCGACATCCTGCAACGCGAAGCGATCCAAGTGCTTCTTAATTCTAAGTGCAAGGATTTCGCCAAGCAGGGCGACGAGATCGCGGCCAGCGTCGAAACATCCGGCGCGGCTTCTGAAATTCGCGGCTCTCATGTGCTGATCGCCACTGGACGGCGTCCGAACACCGACGATCTCGGCCTCGATAAGGCCGGAGTGGCCGTGGATGCGCGCGGATATATCCAGGTGGACGATCACTTGCGCACCAACGTCCCCGGCATTTGGGCCATGGGCGATTGCAACGGAAAGGGCGCGTTCACCCATACCTCGTATAACGATTTCGAAATCGTTGCGGCGAATCTTCTCGATAATGACCCTCGCAAGGTGAGCGACCGCATCACGACCTACGGCCTGTACATCGATCCGCCGTTGGGGCGCGCAGGAATGACGGAATCAGAGGCCAAGGCGACCGGCCGCAACGTGCTGATCGGTAAGTATCCCATGACAAAAGTGGGCCGCGCCGTTGAAAAAGGCGAAACATTGGGCTTCATGAAGGTTCTTATAGATACGGACACAAAGCGGATCATGGGGGCGGCGATTCTGGGCACCGGGGGTGATGAAGCCATTCATTCCATTCTGGATGTGATGTATGCTGACAAACCGTACACGGTAATTCAGCGTGCCGTTCACATTCACCCGACCCTATCCGAGTTGATTCCGACCATGCTCGGTGAACTGCACCCGTTACGGTAATCCAACCATGCTTGTTGCCCAAGACAAAATTTTGCTCGATCGTCTGGACCAGGCTCGCGCGCAGACGGACAAACTTTTCGAGATTGTGCGACCCGAGGCGCTGTACGATCGTCCCATCGCCGAGCGGCATCGCATCGTTTTCTACATCGGCCATCTGGAAGCGTTCGACTGGAACCTCCTAAGACAGCAGGCTCGCTTACGGCCGTTCGATGAAAGCCTGGACCGGCTGTTTGCGTTCGGCATCGATCCGGTGGATGGCGGTCTTCCGTCCGATCAGCCTTCCGATTGGCCTGCGATCGAAGAAGTTCGGCGCTACGGCGCGCGCGTGCGCCAGCAGTTGGACTCTGTGCTGCGGGATGCTCCCGAGATTCTTCTGAATACGGCCATCGAGCATCGGCTCATGCACGCCGAGACGCTGGCGTACATGCTCCACCAGTTGCCGATCGAAAAGAAGATCCGCCAACGGCAGACGGAAGTGCCGGAGCGCGCGCAGCCACGGCCGGAGTCGATCGTTGTGCCAGAGGGACCCGTCACACTGGGCCTGCGCCGCGATTCTGGGGACTTCGGCTGGGATAACGAATTCGACGCTCACACGGTGAACGTTCCCGCGTTCGCGATCGATCAGTATAAAGTCACCAACGGGCAGTATCTCGAGTTCATGCGCGCCGGCGGCTACTGGGACCGGAATCTGTGGACCCCGGCGGATTGGGAATGGAGATCGGCGGGCGACGTTTCTCATCCCGCTTTTTGGAAACAGGATCGCGACCAGTGGATTTTACGCACCATGTTTGAGGAGATCCCGCTGCCTTTGTCCTGGCCGGTCTACGTGAGCCAGGCCGAAGCTTCCGCCTACGCCCGCTGGGCTGGCAAGCGCTTGCCCACGGAGGCGGAATGGCAGCGCACGGCCTACGGAGCTCCCGACGGCAGCGAGCGAAGTTACCCTTGGGGCGATCGCGCACCTGGACCCGAGCACGGATATTTCGACTTCGACCGCTGGGATCCCGCGCCCGTGGACGCTTTCCCGAGCGGACGCAGCGCATTCGGAGTGGATGGCCTTCTAGCTAACGGCTGGGAGTGGACGGCAACTCCGTTCGGACCCTTCGATGGGTTCAAGCCGTTTCCGTTTTACGAAGGCTACTCGGCTAATTTCTTCGACGGCAAACATTTTGTGATGAAGGGAGGCTCGCCGCGCACGGATCGAAGTATGCTGCGGCGGTCCTTCCGGAACTGGTTTCAGCCTCACTATCCCTACGTGTACGCGGGATTCCGCTGCGTCGATGGTGGGTCCCAATAAAGGCGGTTTATGCGAACAAGCACGATCGTTGCGCGAGCGGCTGGCGAATTCGCCACCGATATTCGAAACGGCTTGATGAAGCCCGGCCAGAAGGAACTGCCTTCGAAGTATCTTTACGACACCATCGGATCGAAGCTGTTCGAGGTGATCGCGGAGCTGCCGGAATATGGCGTGAGCCGCGCCGATGATCGGCTGATTCGGGGCCACGCGAGCGAGATCGTCGAGCGCATTGACGGCGACGTGGTGCTGTGTGAGTTGGGCAGCGGAAGCGGCACCAAGACTCGCTGGATTCTGGAGGCTTTGTCTCGCCGCCGTCACACGTATTACTTTCCGATCGAGATCTCGTCGGCGGCGCTGGCCGTTTGCCGCCGGGAACTGGCCGACATCGATTCGGTCGGCATCGTCGGCCTGGAGCGCGAATACCTGGATGGATTGCTCGAGGTCGCCGCACGGAGGCGCGATGGCCAGCGAATTCTGGTCCTGTTTCTCGGCAGCACCATCGGGAATTTCAGCCATCCGGCGGATATCAACTTTCTGCGGAACATCCGCATGATTCTCAAGCCCGGCGATGCCTTGCTGTTGGGCACTGACCTGGAAAAATCGATTCCGCAGCTTATTCAGGCGTATGACGATCCGCTGGGTGTCACCGCCGCGTTCAATCTCAATCTTCTGGTCCGCATCAACCGGGAGCTCGACGCGGATTTCGATTTGAAGCAATTTCGACACTTGGCGCGTTTCAATCGCGAGACCGGCAGCGTCGAGATGCATCTGCAGTCGCTGCGCAAGCAAACCGTGATGATCCATGCCGCCGATCTCGAGATTCCGTTCGAGGATGGCGAGACTATCTGGACCGAGAACAGCCACAAATATTCTCACGACGAGATCGCTCGCCTGGCCGACGTCGCGGGATTCCATTGCGAAGCGCAGTGGATCGACCATGAGTGGCCCTTCGCCGAGAGTCTTTTCGTGGTGAGTTAATGGCTCTCGTCGAGTTTCGAGGCGTTTCTTATGAGATCGCCGGGAAACCTATCCTCACGGATCTGAGCCTGACCGTCGAGGCCGGCGAAACGCTGGTCCTCCTCGGCCGCAGCGGATCCGGCAAAACCACGGCGCTCAAGATGATCAACGGGATGCTGTTTCCGACACACGGCGAGGTCCTGGTAGACGGCCGCGCGACCACCGCTTGGGATCCGATTCAGCTCCGGCGCCGCATCGGCTACGTGATTCAGGACGTCGGCCTGTTTCCGCATTTCACGGTCGGCGACAATGTCGGCCTGGTCCCGAAGCTCGAAGGCTGGAGCGCTCCGGACATCCAGAGCCGCGTGGATTTGCTGCTGGAGAAAGTCGGGATGCCCGCCGGCGAGTTCCGGTCGCGTTATCCGCGGCAGCTCTCGGGAGGGCAGCGCCAGCGAGTCGGCGTCGCGCGAGCCCTGGCGGCCGATCCGCCCGTGCTGTTGTTCGATGAACCTTTCGGTGCGCTGGATCCTGTGATCCGGTTTGAGTTGCAACAGCAATTCCTATCGCTGCGGCAGGACTTCCAGAAAACCTCCATCTTCGTCACGCATGACGTCCGCGAAGCTTTGTTGCTGGGAAGCAAGGTCGCGCTGCTGACTGCCGGGCGTCTGGATGTGATCGCCCCTCCTCAAGAGTTCCGCAACGCGCGGACCGACGAAGCACGCGCTTTCCTCGCCTATCTTGATAACTGATACAAAGTAGTGATGCGCTCAGACCTGTGGGGTGACATCCTCCAGTTGACGGCGGAACACCTGTTGCTGGTACTGAACGCGATGGCGCTGGCGATCGCTATCGGCGTCCCGCTGGGCATCTACTTATCGCGCAGGCAGGGCGCGCGTCCGTGGCTGCTGGGATTCGCGAACATCATGCAAACCATCCCGAGCCTGGCGTTGTTCGGATTCCTGATCCCGATCCCGTTCATCGGCGGCATCGGCAAGCGCACCGTGATCGTCGCGCTGGTGCTGTACGCGCTGTTGCCCATCCTGCGCAACACTCTGGTCGGCATCCTCGGCGTCGAGCCCGCGATTTGCGAATCGGCAATCGCGATGGGAATGACCGACGGGCAACTGCTGCGGCAGGTCCAGATCCCCCTGGCTGCACCGATGATCATGGCAGGGATCCGCGTGGCCACGGTCACCACGATCGGCACGGCGACGATTGCTGCGGCGGTTGGCGGCGGCGGCCTCGGCGTCTTCATTTTCCGTGGCGTTGCGTCGGTGGACACGGCGCAGATTTTTGCCGGAGCGGTCCCAGCAGCATTGATGGCGCTCGCGGCAGACTGGGGTTTGGGATGGGTCGAACGAAAATTATCGCGACTCTGATGTTGGTGGTTGCGCTGCTTGGTGCCTTGGCCCTATGGGCAGTGAGCAACCGGGGCATCCGTGTGGGTTCAAAGAACTTCACCGAGCAGGTAGTCCTTGGCGAGATCATCGCGCAGCACCTGGAGCATCGTCTCCACCAGAAAGTTAACAGGCAACTGAATCTGGGCGGCACGCTGCTGGCGCATGGAGCGCTGGTCAATCAAGAGATCGATGTCTATCCGGAATACACCGGCACGGCCCTGACCGCGGTTTTGAAAGATCCTCCGGACAACGACCCGGTGCGCGTTTTGGCGCGGGTTCGATCCGAATATGCAAGACGGTTTAGGATCGAATGGTTGGATCCGCTCGGCGTTGACGATAGTTTCGCGATGGTGGTGAGTGGGGCGGACGCTCGCGCGAAACACTTGGAGAGTTTGAGCGACGCCGCGATGGCTGGAACTGCGTGGGCCCTCGGCGTCGGTTACGAATTCCAGCAGCGTCCGGACGGGCTTGCGGCGCTTGACAGGGTCTATCACTTGCATTGGTCGGGAAGTCCGAAGACGATGGATCTCGGACTGCTCTACAAGGCGCTCGAAGGGAAGCAGGTCACAATGATCGCCGCAAACGCGACCGACGGGCTTCTTTCAAAAATGGACCTGAAGGTTCTCGCCGACGATAAGCATGCATTCCCGCCGTATCAGGTGTCGATCGCGGCGTCGCAAGGCACCCTGCGGAACATACCCGGAATGCGCGAGGCTTTGCAGGACCTGTCAGGCAAGTTCACCAACCAGACCATGCAGCAGCTCAACTATCAGGTGGACGGCGAGCATCGGCCGGTATCGCAAGTGGCCGCGGAATTCTTGAAGGAGATCTATGGCAAATGACAAGTCATTGCGCGAGCATCTGGTAAAGCTTCTGGACGGCGGGCAAGCGCACGCGACCTTTGACGCCGCGGTCAAAGGTCTGCCGGCCGAGCTGCGCGGCAAGCGGCCCAAGGGCGCCGAGCATTCGCCGTGGGAGCTCCTCGAGCACATGCGGATCGCGCAGCGGGACATCCTGGAGTTCAGCACCGATTCTAAGTACGCTGCTCCCAACTGGCCGGACGACTATTGGCCGGAATCGCCGAAGCCGCCGAATGACAACGCCTGGGCGAAAAGCGTGCGGGCATTTAACGCCGATCTCGAGGCTATGCGCAAGCTGGTCGCAGACGAGTCGACCGATTTGTACGCCCCCATCCAGCATGGCGACGGACAGACGATCCTCCGCGAAGCTCTGCTGGTCGCAGACCACAACGCGTATCACATCGGTCAACTTGTGCTGGTGCGGCGGCTACTTGGCGCGTGGAAGTAATCGGAACTCCGCGCGCGGAGCGATTGCGGCCAGGACGGATTTCGTCGCGCTCAGTTGGCTGATGGCGTTGTTGGATGCCTCGGCCAGGACAACCTCCGCGATATCTCCGAAGTCTTCCTTCGCCAGCGCCATGGCGACCAGCGCCACCTGCAGAGGCGGCAGGCTCGGATTGAACGCGGCGTTCTCGATGTACGATCCTCGATAGATGCTTCCTCGGCGCGAACGGATCGCGACACCCGATTCCGAGTGAGTGTACGGAGCGTAGGAATTCGACGCGGCATACCGCGCGGCTTGCGCGACGCTCTCGACCTCTTCGTTCGCAATCTTGGTTCGCGAGAGCGGACCTTGCCTGACGTTCAGATCGGCTGGTCCGAACGGCCGCGGCAGCAGGGCGGATAGCCTGAGCGGCGGCCGCTCCGGTAGAAGTATCTCGATGTCGCGCCCCTCAGCGAACTCGTAAAGAAACTGCCGGCAGTGCCCGCATGGAGCCGCGCTCACCGCGATCGCCTCGATGCCGGGCTCGTCATGCATGAAGGCGTTGGCGAGAGCGGCTTGTTCCGCGTGCACCGTCTGGTTGAGGCCCACGCCTGGAAATTCGAGATTCGCACCTAAGTAGAGCGCGCCGGAGGTGCCTCGAGCCACCGCTCCCACGCGATAGCCACTCACCGCCGGGCGCGCGAACGCCTGAGCTTCCGCCAAACGCTCAAGCATATTTGGGCAGTTCGCGTGACAGGTAAGGCGCGAGGCTCGCTTCGGCGGACAGGCTCACCAATGCGTCGAGAGCGATCTCTGCCGCCAGTTCCTCGCCCGCCATGCCCCACTCGTTGGTGTGACGATTCGCGAAAACCGCGTTGATCGCGCCGGCCGGCAGCCCGCCGCCTTCCGTCGCGCACCAGACGAACAGATCGGCGGCTTCCATCGAGTAGCACGCGGCTCCCAGCCGCAGGACCTCTTCGTGCCGAGCCTTCATGCGCGCGGGCACGGCGCCGAAAAGATTCGGCCTGCCTTGGCCGGTGTAGAAATCGCCGGTGGTGCATTCGACGCCCGTGTGAAATTTGCCGGGAGCTTTCGCCTGCGCCGCGCGATACAGGGCGCTCACCACTCGCCAATCGGCCACCGCGGGATACTCGGGAGGCGCCCAATCTTCCGCCGTGCGATCGAAGCGGATCGCCGCGGTGGGGATGATCACATCGCCGACCTTTGATTCGCGGATCAGACTGCCGCACGAGCCCACGCGGATGAAGATCCGGGCACCGCTCTGTGCAGCCTCAGGAAGGACGATGCCGATCGAAGGGCCGCCCATGCCGGAGGTCGTGACCGAAATATCGATATCGCGATATTTTCCTGTGTGCGAAACCAGCCCGCGCGCATCGTTCGAGAAGCGCTGCGAGTCTTTCAAGTACTTCTCGGCGATCATGTCCGCGCGGCCCGGCGCGCCGACGATCAGACACATCACGGCCAGGTCGTTTGGTCCGGTGTGTGTGTGATAGTGCACGCCACCGGACGCGGTCGGCTTATCCGCGCGATTTTTGAGATCGCCCTTCGGGGTCATGAATCACAAGAATACCAAGCGAAGCTGTTAGCCTGAATGGCGATATGGCTATAGCTACGGTCAATCCAGCCACCGGAGAGGTGCTTCGAACTTTCGAGCCGCTTTCGGAATCGCAGATCGAATCCAAGATTCGGCTCGCCGCGAGCACGTTCCCCAAATTCCGCAAGCTGCCCTTTGCCGATCGCGCAAAGATGATGAGCAAGGCCGCGGACATCCTCGAATCCGAGAAAGACGCGCTTGGCGCCCTGATGACCACAGAGATGGGCAAGACTCTCGCATCGGCGGTCGCGGAAGCCGCCAAGTGCGCGACGGCTTGCCGCTACTATGCGGAGAACGCCGAGCGCTTTCTCGCCGATGAATTGGTCGAAACCAGCGCCAGCAAGAGCTATGTTCACTACCAGCCCCTGGGCGTGATCCTGGCCGTGATGCCGTGGAATTTTCCGTTCTGGCAGGTATTTCGATTCGTCGCGCCGGGTCTGATGGCGGGCAATGTCGGCTTGCTGAAGCACGCGTCGAACGTTCCGCAGTGTGCTTTGAAGATCGAAGAGATTCTCTTGCGTGCGGGTTTTCCCGAGGGTGCTTTCCAGACGCTGCTGATCGGCGCCAGCCAAGTGGACCGCGTGCTGACCGACCCGCGCATTGCCGCGGCCACGCTCACCGGAAGCGAAGGGGCCGGGATCCAGGTCGGCGTTTCCGCCGCGAAGAACATCAAGAAGGTCGTTTTGGAGCTCGGCGGCAGCGATCCGTTCATCGTCATGCCCAGCGCGAATCTGGACGACGCGGTATCCACCGCGGTCAAGGCGCGCATCGTGAACAACGGGCAGTCCTGCATCGCCGCGAAGCGGTTCATCGTCTCGGAGCAGATCGCCGATGAGTTCGAACGTAAATTCGTGAGCGGCATGGAGGCGCTGAAGGTCGGGGATCCGATGCAGCCGGATACCGAACTCGGGCCGCTGGCGTCAGCAGATGCCGCGTCGTCGTTGCAGGCCGACGTGCAGAAGACCGTCGCCGCGGGTGCCCGCGTGCTCACGGGCGGGAAGCCGCTGGATCGTCCAGGAAGCTTCTATGCCCCCACTGTGCTCGCGAACATTCCGAAGGAATCGCCCGCCTACCGCGAAGAATTATTCGGCCCCGTCGCGAGCGTCTTTCGCGTGAAGAATATCGATGAGGCGATTCAGGTCGCCAATGACACGCGCTTCGGCCTCGGCGCCAGCGCATGGACCAACGATCCAGCCGAGCGCGAGCGCTTCGCCAATGAGATCGAGGCAGGAATGGTCTTCATCAACCAGATGGTGGCTTCCGATCCTCGGATTCCGTTCGGCGGCGTTAAGGCATCGGGCCATGGACGCGAGCTGGGAGTGCACGGCATTCGGGAATTCGTGAACGCCAAAACGGTCTGGATTAAATAGGCCGCTCTCTGCCGTTCGCGGTTCGGTGCTGGAGCGGTTTGCGGAACCGCGCACGTTAGTAAGCGGCTCAGGCGTTAGACTGGAACGATGGCGAATTTGGGATTTGTCGGCCTCGGTGTCATGGGAGGCAACATGGTCGCGCGGCTCCTGGACAAAGGCCACACCGTCATCGGCTACAATCGCACCAAATCGAAAGCGCAGCGACTCATCGACCGTGGCATGAAATGGGCCGATTCGCCCCGCGCGGTCGCGGCTGCTGCCGATGTCACGCTGTCGATGGTCACCAATTCCGCCGCCCTCGAGCAAGTATTCGATGGACCCGACGGCATGCTGGCCGGATTGAGCGCCGGCAAGGTTCTGGTCGACATGAGCACGGTGAGTCCCGCAGTCAGCCGAGCCTTCGCGGCTCGCGTGCGCGAAAAAGGCGCTGACATGTGCGACGCGCCGGTGTCAGGAAGCGTCATCACCCTGCAGCAGGGGAAACTCTCGGTCATGGTAGGCGGGCGTCCGGATACTTTCGAGCGTCTGAAGCCTTTGCTGCTCGATATCGGCCCGAAAGTGACGCACGTCGGCGATAACGGCCTCGCCTTAGTGATGAAGATCTCGACCAATCTGAGTCTCGCCGTGCAGATGCTGGCGTTTTCCGAAGGCGTGTTGCTGGCCGAGAAGAGCGGGATTAAGCGCGAGACGGCAGTCGATGTGATGACTCACAGCGTGATCGGATCGCCGATGGTGCAGTATCGCGGCCCATTCGTGCTCAAGATGCCCGACGAGGCCTGGTTCGATGTCAATATGATGCAGAAGGATATGCTATTAGCATTGGAGTTGGGCCGCCAAGTGGACGTGCCTCTGCCGACCACCGCCGCGACCAACGAAATGCTGACGGCTGCGCGAGGCATGGGCCTGGCGAAGAAAGATTTCGCTATCCTTTTCGAAGTGCTGGCGCGCATGTCCGGGTTGAAAAACGAGTAACCAAATGAGCGATATCGATCCCAAGCTGCTTCTCCGCATGTACAGGCGGATGGTGATGATCCGCCTGTTCGAAGAGCAGGTCAATGATTTGTACACGCGCGCGCTGATGCCGGGGCTCGCCCACCTGTATATCGGCGAAGAGGCCATCGCCGTAGGCGTATGCGAAGCCCTGAGGGCGGATGATTACATCACCAGCACGCATAGAGGCCACGGGCATTGTCTCGCCAAAGGCGCGGCGATCGATCGCATGTTCGCCGAGCTGCTCGGCAAGGAAGCCGGATACTGCAAGGGCAAAGGCGGATCGATGCACATTGCCGATCCCGATACCGGCAATCTGGGAGCGAATGCGATCGTCGCCGGAAGCGCGGGGATCGCGACTGGCGCGGCATTTTCGGCGAAACGGCTGGGGAACGGCCGGGTCACTGTGTGCTTCTTCGGCGAAGGCGCGCTGGGCCAGGGCATCGTCTACGAAGTGATGAACATGGCCGCGCTCTGGAAGCTGCCTGTGATTTACGTCTGCGAAAACAACATGTACAACGAGTACACGCATGTCTCGGAGGCTGCCGCCGGCGATATTCTCGGCCGGGGTCCGGCGTTCGGCGTGCCTTCGGAAAGCGTCGACGGGCAGGATGTCCAGGCCGTCTACACCGTCACCAAGCGCCTGGTCGATCGCGCGCGAAACGGCCAAGGTCCCGCGTTTCTGATGGCGAATACCTATCGCTTCATGGGGCACCATGTGGGCGATATCAGCCGCGAATACTATCGTTCCAAGCAGGAAGAGCAGAGTTGGAAGGCGCAGCGCGATCCGATCAAGGTCGCGACCGAGGCGATTCTCGCACAGAAGATCGCGGATCAAGCCGCGCTGGATCAGATCCAGTCCGAAGTGAAGCTCGAGATCGAGAAAGCAGTGCAGTTCGCGATGGCTGCGCCCTATCCGGCCGTCGACAAAGTGGAGCAAGACGTGTATGCCTGAAACAGCAGTCGCCGTTCGTGAGCTAACTCTGGGCGAAGCCGTCCGCGAAGCGCTCGCCGAAGAAATGCGGCGCGACCCGCGGGTCTTCATCATGGGCGAAGACGTCGCCGAAGCGGGCACAGCGTTCAAGGTGCTCGGAGGTTTGGTGCAGGAGTTCGGAACCGAGCGCGTGCTCGATACGCCCATATCCGAAGCGGGATTCACCGGCATCGGCGTAGGCGCCGGGATGACGGGAATGCGTCCGGTAGTGGACATCATGTTCGGTGATTTCGCCGGCATCATCATGGACCAGATGGCGAACCAGGCCGCCAAGATTCACTACATGTCGGGCGGCAAATGGAAATGCTCCATGGTGCTGCGGACCACTCTGGGCGCGACACGCCGATCGGCCGCGCAGCACTCGCAATCGCTGCATGCGTGGTTCTGCCACATTCCCGGATTGAAAGTGGTGATGCCGTCGACGCCGTACGACGCCAAGGGACTGTTGAAATCCGCGATTCGCGACGACAACCCGGTGGTCTTCTATGAAGACAAGATGATGTACAAGCTCAAGGGGCCCGTGCCTGAAGAGGATTACACGATCCCTCTCGGCGTGGCTGATGTGAAGCGCGCCGGCGAAGATATCACCATCATCGCCACAAGCAGCATGGTTCAGGTGGCGTTAGGGGCCGCGACCTTGCTCGAAGAGCACGGCGTGAGCGCGGAAGTGGTGGATCCGCGAACGCTGTGGCCGCTCGATGAGAAGACGTTGATCGATTCCGCGAAGAAGACTTCGCGAGTGATCGTGGTCGATGAAGGATACGGCCGCTACGGAGTGACAGCGGAGCTCGCATCGGTTATTCAGGAGAATGCCTTCTTCGATCTGGAAGCTCCGGTGAAGAGAATGGGCGCGATGCATGTGCCGATCCCGTTCTCGCCGCCGCTGGAGGATGCGACCGTACCGACCGAGCGAACTGTGTGTGAAGCGGCTCTCGCTCTTTGCGGAAAATAATATGGCCCTGAAAACTTACGGCACCATGGCGGTGGATTGGGAGCAGCGGATCGATTTCGACCGCCTCCGAAAAGAACGGCTCGCGCGCGCGAAGGCGCTGTTGGCGAAGTCGGAGATGGGCGCGCTGCTGTGCTTCGACATGAACAATGTGCGCTACATCACCGCTACGCACATCGGCACATGGGCGCAGGACAAGATCAGCCGCTTTACGCTTTTGCCGCAAAACGACGAGCCGATTCTGTGGGACTTCGGCTCGGCCGCCAAGCATCATCAGCTCAATTGCCCCTGGCTGGGCGAGCGGTCGCGCCCGGGAATCTCGCTCCTTCGCGGCGCGATGTCGCCCGAAATGGGCCGTGCCGAGGACGTCGCGCGCAAGATCAAGGTCGAGCTCGAAATGCGCGGCTTGCACAAGCAGCCGGTCGGCATCGATGTCGTCGAGCCGCCAATACTGTTCGCGCTGCAGAAGGAAGGCATCACCGTCGTCGACGGCCAGCAACTCATGTCGGACGCGCGCGTGATTAAGACTCAGGACGAGATCTCGCTGCTCAACACGTCGGCGATGATGGTCGACGCGGCCTACGAAGAGCTGTATCGCGCGATGCGTCCAGGGTTCAGCGAGAATGAAGCCGTCGGCCTTGCGAGCAAGGTCCTGTACGACCTGGGCTCGGAGTACGTCGAGGGCGTGAACGCGATTTCCGGCGAGCGCTGCAACCCGCACCCGCACGTTTTCTCCGATCGCATCCTGCGTCCCGGCGATCCCGTGTATTTCGACATCCTGCACTCGTACATGGGCTATCGCACCTGCTACTACCGGTCGTTCGCGATCGGCTATGGATCGCCGGCGCTGGTCGATGCATATCAACGCTGCCGCGATTATCTCGATGCCGCGATCTCGCTGATCCGCCCGGGCCGCAATACGGCCGAGATCGCCTCGGTGTGGCCCAAGGCGCAGGAGTTCGGATTCCCCAACGAAGAAGCCGCCTTCGCGCTGCAATTCGGCCACGGAATCGGCCTGGCGATCTGGGAAAAACCGGTGATCAGCCGTCTTGTTTCGCTGGAGCATTCTTACGAACTGAAACCCGGCATGGTGTTCGCCCTCGAAACCTTCTGGCCCTCGAAAGACGGCTGGAGCGCGGCGCGGATTGAGGAAGAGATCGTGGTGACGGAGACCGGTCACGAAGTGATCACGCGATTCCCCGCCGAGAAACTCCTCGTCGCTGGAACGCGATACATCTCCGCCGACGGACCGCTCGCGACAACGCGGGAGCACGATCCCGAGCCAAATAGTCGCGTTGTCGAGATGGTCGAAGCCAGCGCGCGCGCAGAAGCGGGAGCCTCCAGGTAGATGGCCATCAGCGTGGTGATGCCGGCCCTCGAGCTGGCTCAGGAGACCGGAAAAGTTCTGGTCTGGATCAAGAAGGAAGGGGACAAGGTCCTCAAAGGCGAGCCGCTTCTCGAAATCGAAACCGACAAAGTGTCCTTCGAGCTGGAGGCGCAGGCCGACGGCATCCTGGCCGGCGTTCGCTCGCGCGAAGGCGACGTTGTGCCGGTGGGCCAGATCATCGCGTGGCTCGTCGCGCCGGGCGAGCAGCCGCCCGCCGAATCGGAGACCTCATCGCGGGGGATGGCCGAGCAGGCACGTCCCATGACCGCAGCGCCTGCAGCGCGTGCGGCGGCCGCAGCGCCAGCGTCTGAGAAACCGGCTGAGGGCGGTCCCAGAATCTCGCCGAAAGCCCGCAGGATGGCTCAGGAGCTCGGCGTCGATATCAGCCGCATTGTCGGTACTGGTCCAGGCGGGACCATCAGTGGTGAGGATGTCCAGGCGGCGGCCGCCGCAAAATCCGCATCCGCGCCCGCACCTGCAGCGGCTTCCGAATCTCTCAGCACGATCGCGCGTTTAATGGCCGAGCGGACTACGCAAAGCTGGACGACCGTGCCACATTTCTTCCTGGCGCGCGATATCGACGCCAGCGCGCTGAACGCAGCTCGCGAGCAGCTCGGCAAAGACAAGTTCACCCACACCGATCTTCTGATCGCCCTGGTCGCCCGGACGCTGCTCCAGCATCCCAAGATGAACGCGAGCTGGACGGGCAGCGCGATCCGCCTGAATCCCGCAGTCAACATTTCTCTCGCGATTGCTGTGCCTGAAGGTGTTGTCGGTGCAGTGATCCCGAACGCGGCCACTGCGGCGATCGCTGAAATCGCCACGCAGCGCAAAGACCTCGCCGAGCGAGCCAAATCCGGACGTCTGCGGCCCACCGACATCGCTGGCGGAACGTTCACCATCAGCAATCTGGGCATGTTCGGAATCGACGCGTTCAGCGCGATTATTACACCGCCGCAAGCCGCCGTTCTGGCTGTCGGACGAATCGCCGATCGCGTGGTCGCGGCGAACGGCCAGCCCGCCGTGCGCCCGATGATGACCATGACGCTTTCGAGCGACCATCGAGTCGTGGATGGCGCGCAAGCGGCCGCGTTCCTGAACGATCTCGCCATTGCGCTAGAGAAACCCCTCGAGAAGTTAGGATGACGAAGTTAGGATAAACATGAGTTCGCCAAGCCTGGAAGACAAGATTAGAAGCGCCGGGAATCCGGTGGACATGCTGCGCAACTCGCAGATCGGCCCATACGCTTTTCCCGTCGTGCAGCACGAGTTCACGAACTGGCGCGACGAGCAGCGTTCCTGGCGCGAGACCTGTGCCCTGTTCGACCAGTCGCACCACATGACCGATCTGTATGTCGAGGGTCCCGACGCGCTGAAGGTCTTCTCCGATCTGGGCGTGAACACGTTCAAGAATTTCAGGGTCGATCAGGCGAAGCAGTTCGTGGCGTGCAATCCTAACGGCTACGTGATCGGCGACGCGATTCTCTTTTACCTCGCCGAGAACAAATTCAATCTTGTCGGCCGCCCGCCCGCCGCGAACTGGGTTCAGTATCACGTGGAAACCGGCGGCTACAATGCCAAAGCGGAAAAAGACGAGCGATCCGCCGTCAATCAGGGCCGGCGCAAGGTGTTTCGCTACCAGGTGCAAGGACCGCACGCTCTGAAAGTTATGGAGAAGGTGACCGGCAAGCCCGCTCCGGACATTCGCTTCTTCAACATGGAGACCCTCAAGATCGCCGGTCACGATGTGCGCGCCTTACGGCATGGCATGGTCGGACAGCCGGGCTGGGAACTGTTCGGGCCCTGGGAACAAGGCGAGGCAGTCCGCGATGCGATCGTCGAGGCCGGCCAGGAGTTCGGTATCCGGAGGGTCGGCGCCCGCACTTACCCGACAAGCTGCCTCGAATCCGGTTGGATTCCGTCCCCGCTTCCCGCCGTCTACACCGGCGATGACATGAAGCCGTACCGGCAGTGGCTCAGCGCCAAGAGTTACGAGGCCATGGCCTCGCTCGGCGGCAGCTTCTACTCGAACAACATCGCCGACTACTACCTGACTCCTTACGATCTCGGCTACGGACAGTTCGTCAAGTTCGACCACGATTTCGTGGGCCGCGCGGCACTGGAGAAGATGGCCGCCAACCAGTCGCGCAAGAAAGTAACGCTGGTCTGGAACGGCGACGATGTCAAGCGCGTCATGGGCACGTTATTTCACGCCGGCGATATAGAGAAGTACATCGACCTCCCGCTGGCGAACTATTCGACGCTGCCGTACGACAAAGTATTGAAGGGCGGCAAAACGATCGGACTCTCGACATACACCGGCTACACGTACAACGAACGCGCCATGATCTCACTGGCGATGGTCGATGCCGCGCACAGCGAACCGGGAGTAGAAGTTACGTTAGTTTGGGGCGAGCAAGGGCGCGGATCGTCGAAGCCCACGGTCGAGCGTCATCAGCAGGCCGAGATCCGGGCGACCGTTGCATCGGTGCCGTACGCCGAGGTCGCGAGACTCGCGTATCGGCCCAAGAATTAGGATTCGGGAGGAACTATGGCCTACATCTTCCATGAGGACGAACTGCCGAAGCTCGTCTCAGCCGTGCCGGGCCGCGAACGCACGTTCTTCGTCAACAAAGAGCTGACGAATATCGACGACATGCTGGCCGGCATCATGCGCTATAAGCAGGGAGCCGCGTCGCCGCTGCACCTGCACGAAAACTGCGAGCATTTCTACTTCATCATGGAAGGGAAGGGCAGCGTCGAAACGCCCGAGGGTATTCGCGACGTCGGGCCGGGCGACCTGGTCTTCATCCCTGCCGAAGCGACGCATCGCCTGCGAGCCACCGAATCGCCGCTGTTCTACTTCGAATTCCAGGCGCCCAATCGTTTCGTGACGACGATTCTCGACGGCACTCCGGAGGATCTCAAGTGGAATCGCGTCGACGGCCGCGTCTGGATTCAAACCTAGGTGATCCGAACCTAATGCCACAAACTCTTTTCATCGATACCAACAAGCTTCCCCGCGTGAAGATGCCCGAGGGCGAGGCAACCGAGATCCTCAATGAGAAGCTCGCCGGCGCGAAAAACGTGCTGGGAACTCTGCGCTGGCTCAAGTCGGGAGAGAAATACACCACCGATGTGAGCGACAAGCACCAGCTCCTCTATTTGATGGAAGGCAAGGGCAGCATCCACCTTGAGAACAAGGATCACCAGGTGACCAAAGGAATGGGCGTGTACCTCGGGCCTAAGGAAACAGCGACGTTTCAGGCCTCCGATGGAGCTTCGCTAAAGATTTTCCATCTGGCTGTCCCGCAGATCCCTAAATAATCACCACAACCGCGCCGACGCGATATCCGCGCCTTCGCGCAGCGATTTCAACTTCAACCACACCGCCGGCTCGATCACCCACTCGCGTCCGGTGAACGTTCCGAATCCGCAATCCACACCGGCGATTACCCGTTCCCGATCGCCGACCATAGCCACCGCCTCCTGAATCCGCCGTGCGACCACCTGCGGATGCTCCACGATGTTCGTGGTCGTGTCGATGGTTCCCGGAATCAGGACCATGTGATGCGGAAGAGGATGCTTTCGCAGCGCCGCATATTCATGTTGATGCCGAGGATTCGCGAATTCGATGCTCAACGCCCCGACGTTCGCCTGATACAGCACCGGCAGGATCAGCTCCAGCGGCACATCGTGGATGTGCGGGCCATCCCAGTTCCCCCAGCAGCAATGCAGCCGGACGCGATCGCGCGGGATGCCTTCGATGCCTTTGTTGATCGCGGCGACGTGCATCTCTGCGGCCTTCACGAAGTCTCCGTCCGACAAGTCGCGATAAAACATGGAGCGGTCCATGGCCAGATCGGGCGAATCGATCTGCAGCAGCAGCCCCGCTTTGTGGATGGCGAGATACTCGTTGCGCATCTCGCGGGCGATCGCGGCGAGGTAAGCTTCCTGCGAATCGTAGAACGCGTTCAGCATCGTGCTCGAAATGATGCCGGGCGAAGGCGCGGTCATGAAGCACGCGGCGAAGTTCTTCGGTCCCGCGGCGCGCTGCAGCCGCGATATTTCCAGCTCGATCTCCGCGGTGTTCAGATAATGAAGCTCGGCCTGCGCCTCGGGAGCATTCTGCATCTTGCTGCGCTTGGGAAAGCGCTGCATCAGAAGAGCGACCAGTTCCGGGAATTCTTCGAAATCGCGGCCGCGCCGGCGCTTGGATTCGCCCGCGAATCCCGACATGCGCTGCGGAACGTAAGTCTGGAAGCCGACACGCTGCTGCTCGCCGTCATTGGCGATATCGATCCCCGCCGAGGCCTGCTTATCGACCACGCGATGAACCGCGAGATCCATCTCGCGCGCAAGCTGGTCTTTGTCGATCCCCTCGCCTTCTTCGCGCCGGACAAGCAGTTCCGACAGAGTCTCATTGCGCGGCAGGCTGCCGACGTGGGTGGTCAAAATGCGTTCTTTGCTCAGGATCATGTTTAGGGTGCGAGGACTTTGCCTCGTGTTTCAGGCAGCAGAAACGCTGCAATAGCCATCGTTGCATATGCCAGGCCGGCAAAGAGTCCGATCGCCTCGCCCAGCGGAATCCGAGCCGACAGAAGCCCCACCAGCGTCGGAAACAGTGCGCCGGTCGCACGACCCAGGTTGTAGGCGAATCCTTGGCCGACCCCGCGTACGCGCGTCGGAAAATGCTCGGTGAAGAACGGACCCATCGCGCTGAAAACGCCCGATGCGAAGAAGCCCAGAGGGAATCCCAACACCAGCATGGCCGCGTCGGAGAAAGGAAACATCGTGTAGGTCACCGCGACCACTCCGGCACCGATCGCGAATACCAGAAACGTCACGCGGCGTCCGACTTTGTCGGCAAGATAGCCGCCCGCGAGATAGCCGCAGAACGCCCCGCCGATCGAGACGGCGAGATAGCCGGCGGAATCGAGGACCGACAGTTTGCGCTCGGTGCGCAGGAAGGTCGGCAGCCAAGTGGTGACGGCGTAGTAGCCGCCCTGAGCTCCCGTTCCCATCAATCCGCCGACCACGGTGACTCGCAAGAGCGGCGGCCGGAAAATCTCCAGCGGCGACGGTTTTTCGCTCTGCGCGGCGAGCTTCGACCGTGTCTCCAGATACACCGCCGGTTCCTCGACATAGCGTCGGACGAAGGCCACCAGCAGCGCAGGAGCGATCCCCACCAGAAACAACGCCCGCCAAGCCGTCTCCGCGGGTAGCACGGAAAAGAACCAGGCATAAAGTAGCGCGGCGGTTCCCCATCCCACGGCCCAGCCCGCCTGCATCATTCCCAGCGCCTTCCCGCGATGCTCGGGCCGGATCACTTCGCCCAGCAGAACCGCTCCCGCGGCCCATTCGCCGCCGAATCCCAAACCCATCAGAGCGCGCGCCGCGAACAACTGCTCGAAGTTCTGCGCCAGGCCCGACAGGAACGTGAACACTGCGAACCAAAGGATGGCCGCTTGCAGCGTTCGCACGCGCCCGTAGCGATCCGCGAGCCAGCCCGCCAGCCATCCGCCCACGGCCGATACCAGCAGCGCGGCGGTTCCCAGTTCTCCGGCCTGCGCCCTCGTGATGCCCCAGATCGCGATCAGCGTGGGAATCACGAAGCTGTAGAGCTGGACGTCCATTGCGTCCAGCGCCCAGCCGCCTACGCAGGCTATGAACGCCCGCCGTTCTGGTTTTGTGAGATCGGATAGCAGATCGTTTATTCCTGACGAACTATCTTTCCAGCACATTGGGATCCTAAGCTTAGAATTCCACGTGGACAAGTTGTCGCG